>Ga0326734_1000026_pt1 | contig 52053 bp, 85 predicted proteins | sample 15_GP2_1315_FD_207944 | JGI IMG/M metagenome (GOLD analysis project Ga0326734, IMG submission 207944) | Glacier ice microbial communities from Ngari, Tibet, China - 15_GP2_131.5 | ecosystem: Environmental > Aquatic > Freshwater > Ice > Glacier | place: China: Ngari, Tibet | collected 2018-07-18 | reverse complement strand
CTATCTTTTTGAAATTGTAAAACGTGTAGAAAGAGCAGAAAAAAAAGGAGAATTTATAAGCGATATAAAAAAATCAATTATAGTTTTAGAATTATACCTTCAAGAGCAAGGTCATAAATTCACAAATGAAATAGAGCCATTAAATAACAAATAAAATTATGACAACCGAAGAAGTACACGATATTGAAAAAGAGAAAGGATTAATAATGTTCCTCGTAAAAACAAAAAGAGCTATACTTAAAAACGGAATTATTTTTATAGGAGACGAGGAGTTTTTAGAAATAACACCGACTCATAGAAAGATTTTAGATTTAGAATACGAAGATGAATTGTTATTGGTTTTAGAGCATATTATTCTTAGTCAAATGATTTTAGAAAATATCGACCAAATGGATAAAAATTATTATGGTAATTTGACTCCTATAAAAACCGCTATTTCAGTGGTCAAGAAAACACTTTCCAAACCTATTGAAAAAGATTTTAAGGTCGTTTATGATAACGGAAACAAAGGCGATAGAGAAATCAATGAAACAAACGAAATAATCAAGGAATTTGAACACCTTATCCGCAATATTGCTACTTTTAGAGTTCCTGCAAAAGTAATTCTATCCCAAATTATTTGTGCCTACAACCTCGATAAAGAAACTATAATAGCCACATGCTCCAGAATCATTAAGAAGCATTCTTAACTTATTAACAAACAACAACTTACAATTATTTTATAATTAATAAGAATTAGTATGTTATTATATTACTAAAATTGTTAATTTTACAGAATAGTTATTCATGCAGGTTTCACTATATTTACAAGACATTATTAAATAGCCTTCAAAAGTACCTGCTGCATCGGGGAAATTGAGGGCTTATTTTATTTAACACTTTATTTGATGGTTAAACAGCTAAAAAACACATCACGTTATTTCATTTCATCAGAAGGGTATTGTTTTAGAACTTCTGGACTTAAAGAAGAAATTATTCCATTAAAAATAATTAGCGGAGTTCCTAGAGTTAAAATAGAAGATTTAAAATTAAATTTAGTTTTATTAATGATTGAATACTTTGTTGACTTAAAAACGCCTATTTATAAAACATCATTTAAAATTGAAAATGATAGAATTCCTATTAAAAATATAAAAATAAGGTACGTTTCTAAAGATGAAGAATTAGACGTTATTAATATGTTTAAATATAAATGCAGCGAAAAAGCAAACTCAAATAATAGAAGAGTTAATTATATCGAAACAATAACATCTGATGATGTTTTGAATTGTTTAAAAAGAAGTTCTTTTAGATGTTACTATTGTTCGGAACCTATCAGTAGTAAAATATGGCATTTAGAGCACCTAATACCAATATCAAAAGGGGGTTTAAACACTCCCGTAAATATTACTTCGTCATGCAAAACATGCAACCAAATGAAAGGATCTTTAGATATTAAAGATTTTATTAATAAATGTTATAAAATAATAAGACATGATTCTAAATTAAAAGGAATAGAAATAAAACAATCAAAAATTAAATAACTAAACTTATATACATTTTATCGCCTACTTATTGAAATTTTACTTTTTAACTAAATACCTTAACCTATGATTTTAAAATTTACTGATGTTACCGACCCAAACTACCTATTGCAAGTTTTTCAAGAAAAGCACCTAATCACTTTTCAAACCTCAAACCCTACCACAGGAACTTGCGACATTTCTTTGTCTAAAGAAAACCTTTTCGACCTTATCGGAGTTTTACTGACTATCCAGGCTAAACTTAAAAGCGTACGATAATGGCAAGACCTCAAAAAAACACCGTAACCTACTTCCCGTTAGATTGTGAACAAGGGAAAAAAATGTACTATATTGAGGAAACTTACGGAAATGATGGTTATGCTACTTTTATAAAATTACTTCAAGAGTTAGCTAGAACCGACAATCATTATTTAGACCTTTCTAAAAACACAACAATCATGTTTTTAAGTGCTAAATGTAAAGTTTCAAAAGAAACCTTAATTTTAATAATAAATGACTTAGTTGACTTAGATAAATTCGACCTGCAATTATGGGATGAAAATAGGATTATTTGGTGTCAAGATTTTATAGACAGTATTCAAGATGCATACTTAAAAAGAAAAAATAAATGCATTGACCGAAATTCATTACTCCAACTATTAGAGGGTTTAGGGGTACGGAAACCCTTAAAAAGTACCCCTAAACTTAGTTTCAGTGCTCAAAACAACCCCAATAATACACAAAGTAAAGTAGAGTATAGTAAAGTAAATGAAATAATAGAAGATAAAACAAAAGAAGTATGTATTGGGGCTTCGCCCGAAAACAAAAAATTCAATTTCAGGAAAAGTCTTTTAGATTACGGATTTGAACAAAATCTAACCGATGATTGGTTGACGGTTCGTAAAAACAAAAAAGCATCAAACACAGAGACGGCTTTTAAGGCATTTATTTCTGAAATTGAGAGTAAGGAATGTAATTACAACGAAATGCTCGCAGAATGCGTTAAAAACAGTTGGTCGGGCTTCAAACACGTTTGGATAGATAACCTAAATAAAAACAACACAAATGGAAACGGAAATAATAATCAGCCAAAGCCAATCGATGAGCGTTGGGAAAGTATTAACGCAAAAGTTGATAAGTATTTTAGTTAGAAAAAACGAAGGGGAATTAGCCTATCTTGAAAACGAGCTGACGTTAGCTTCGGCATCAGAGGGAACATCACTTCGCAAACTCACTAAATTAATTGACCAAAAAAACACAGTTAAAGCCTTAGTATTCTTGACTACTAGACTTTCTGATAACTTTAACGTGGGTAAAAAATTCACCGAGGAGCAAGCAATAGTAATGGCGTTTGACTTGATTGAAGTATTCAGTTACGAAACTTTAGAGGATGTGGTTTTGATGTTTAAATTGGCTCGTCAAGGCAAAATTGGCGACGGAAAAGATTTTAAACTCGATTCTCAGACCGTTTTCCATAAGTGGATACCCGATTATTTGAATCTAAAGGCTGAATTTAGAGAAAACGAACATTTACTCTCTAAAAAGAAAATCGACACGCTAGAGAACGCTACGAGCTTTTACGAATTACGGAAGCTCCGGAAAGAAAAAAACATTCAAAGGGAAAAAGTAGTCATCTACATCGATAAGATAACGAATGGAATTGACAGGGTTGCCTTAGAGAAACTAATTACAGAATGGAGTCACGATCCTATAAAAAAAGAATACATTCAATTGCTTAAAGAAAAAAGACTACAGATAAAAGGAGATTATAAATTTTAACTAACGTTCATTATTGTTGCAGTTAAGGCTAAGAATTCTAATTGTGGCGAATTCGCCCTAATTAAAACAAGTACATACCCAATAAATAAATTAATAACCAAAGCCTTAATTGCTACAATATATTGTTGTAGGTAGGTTTTTTAAATCACGAATTATGAGAGATACCGAAATAGAAGCAAGAGCATTAATTTTAGAATTTATGCACCCGATTGATGGATTACATAAATACCCTATGTGTTTTGATACTGCTAGACAATGTGTTTTAATTCACATCCATAAAACAATAATTGAACTTAAAGAATTTGATAACCAAGATGGCTATGCTGGTTCAAGAATCGATTATTTTGAAAGACTACAATCAGACGTAAAAAAACTGTGAGCGTAACTTTGGCTACAAAGTTGGGCAAACTTACCTACAACTATCTAACTGTCGCTACTAAATTATGCAAACAATTGAATACCACAGAATTACAATTAAATTTTAAAACCAAACCAAAAATGAAAACATTACAAGAGTTACAATCCCTAATTTTAGCATGGGCGGATGAAAAGAATTTACTAAACTTAGAAAACGCACCCAAGCAACGATTAAAACTTTTAGAGGAAATAGGCGAAACTTCCGGAGCAATACTAAAGAATAAACCCGATGAAATAAAGGACGGATTAGGGGATATTTTCGTGGTGTTAATTATTTTAGCCGAGCAGTTAAAAGAAGATATAGCTATCGATGACAAAAGTGTTTTCGTAAATAGTGGCGCATTAGAATACCATGTTTTATTTGGATATATTTTACAAGGGAATAATTATTATTTTAGTATTTCGTATTTGTCAGATATTTGTGATAAATTAGGATACAACCTGTTAGAATGTGCTAATTTAGCCTGGAACGAGATAAAAGACCGAAAAGGAAAAACAGTTGATGGAACCTTCATAAAAAACTAAGCCTATGCCGAGGTGTAAAATATGTTCTGATAAGTTTGAACCCAAATATTTTTTGCAAAAACATTGTGATAAAATTGAATGCAAAGTTTCCTATTCCATGGGAGTTGTAGCCAAGCAAAAAGTCGATAAGGAAAAGAAAGTAAAACAGGATTGGAACAAAGAAAAAGTCCTTATTAAGGACAAGTTAAAAACACTCACTGATTGGCAAAAAGACCTTGAAAAACCAATTAATAAGATTTGCTGTCTTATCGACCTAAAATCGGGTTGTATTTCCTGTAACGGAAACACTACGCCACAAGCAGGACATTTTCATACTGTAAAATCAAATCCTTCCATCCGGTTCAATCTAGATAATTTGCACCTGCAAGATTATAATTGCAATTGTGCCAAAGGAGGTAATATACAGCAATACGATCTAGGGCTAATAAAGCGATACAGCAAGGATTATTGGGAATATGTAAAGTTTGACATCGTTGCGAAATATCCGTTGCTTAAAATGGCTAAAGATGAATATCAAGAAAAAATAAGTATCGCTAACGGAATTGTAAAGTGGTTGCAACTGCAAGACCGGATATACAACGCCCCCGAAAGACTCGATCTACGAAAACAATTTAATCATCAAATAGGAATTTATTAATTAACCTAAATATATTTATTATGAAAAAATTATTGTTATTACCCGTTTTATTTTTTATTTTGTCCTGCGACAAGAACTGCGATGAGGAAATTACCGAGTTAACCAAGAAATACCAAGACGCTATCTTTCGTTCAGGAGGCAATACTGCTGCGGTTCTTAAACTTCACGCAGAATATCAATTTAAGCTCGGTGAATTAAACGAAAGGTGCGATTAATGATAGAAAAAGAAAAGTTTGTTCAATACCTTCACTATATCGAGTTCTTACTGGTTTTAGTGGAGGATAACAAAACCCACAAACACATCCGAGGGATTCTAGCCTTGTTGCACATACATTTTCCCAAAGATGAAAATAATTTCAGTCACATTGAACATTATATATTTGACAACAACTTTGGAAAACCCGCACCGTGTAGCGAGTATGAATGTCCTGCTACTTTTTATGAACGATTAATTAACACAATATGAAGTCATTAGGAGTTTACAAACCATCGGAAGCTAAGAAAGAGCATTACAAAAAAGTAGGTGTTTGGTTAAAATCAAATCCCCAAATATCCTATAAAAAACTAGCCATTGGCTACCAAATTGACATCAGTACCGTTCCTGTCGAATTATCCGAGGAATTCATACAAAACATAACCTTTAAAGAATAAAATATGAAATTAAATCCGGAGCAAAAAGCCTACATTAAAGGATTAGATAAATCCAAGCACAGAAAACACCAAAAACGACAATTCAAGTTGCAGAACGCATTTTTTGCCCTGCACGATATAAAAGTTATTGACGCTGAAATCGTTATTATTCAAAAATAAACCCATAGCCCCGACCCCTTTTATTAGGGAGTTCGGGGCTTTTTTTGTTAGAAATCCCCAAACAATGCTTCGGTATTCGCCTCGCCAAACTTAATTGGCGATTATTTTAAGTAGGTATTAGCGGTCACGTATTAATTTTTGCAATTCCCGTATTTTATCGTTCAACTTCTCATCATTGCAACCTTTGTTGTACAACCGTTCTCTTTTTGTATAATTCTTCTGCAATTCTTCTTCTAAAGTCATAGCTAAGTTATTTTTGTTTGTTAATATATGAATTTTACATTTTTATTTTGTCACAAATTAACACACAATTTGTGACTAAAAAATAAACGGATGCAATTACGCGTAAATTAAATCACTTTTATTTTTTTTTATGTTACCACTTAGATAACTTTTTAATGTATTGTAATTAATATTATAATCTAAAGAAGCTTCTTTTAAACTTTTATAAAAAACTCCATTTGATAAATTTAAAACTATTTTAGCGTTTGGATGAATTTCTACAAAATGCTTTGGATTAATACCTTTTTTAGATTCAGATATTTTAAGACAAGTTTCTTTACTTACTTTTTTTCCCATCTGAGCTATTGACATTTTAATCTTAGTAGATTCTTTATGTTTTTTACCTAGCCATTTTTTATTGCCTGTTTGTGCTAATGTCATTTTAGCTTTTGTCTCTTCTGATAAATATCCTGATTTATTTAAATATCTAGGAACTCCGCAATTTAAATCAGAACTGCTATTTGAATTATATAATTCTATATAATAAGCCTCTTTTTCATTTAATTCAGATATATCACAATAAACAAGAACTTCTACCTTATGCTTTAAAAACCCATGTTTCTTTATCGAGTTGTATATTTTGGTTTGTCCTTTGCAATCACATCTTGAATAAGAATCAAAACGTCTTTCTATATTGATACTTTGCCCTATGTAAACTCTTCCGTTTGGATTTGTAATTTTATATATTCCTATCATACTGTAATATACGAAAAAACAATGAATAATAAGCTAAAAATATGGGTTAAACGGGCGATTTGTCCGTTATTTTTACTGTGCAAAAATCCTTCAACCGCTTTCGGTGCGTGTTCAAATCCTTTTTGGTGATGCCAGGAATCCGTACCGCTTGGACTTCTTAATCCCTCTACACAAACACTAAAAATATCTTTACTCCATTTGTGGTGTAAATGATGTACATAAACATATCGGTGTGTTGTTTCAGCCCATTCAACAGGTTTATCAGTAGCCATAAGCATCGGTAAGTCAGTCATTTTTGCACCGTCTCCGTGGGTAGTTCCGATAAGATTTTTATGGTATTTGTAGTATTTTCGGTGAGCGATTGAAGTATTGAAAGTAAGTTCTTTGCAATGTCTAAAATAAGCCTCTATAACCTGAGATAAAAAGAAACCGTTGGTATAGTCGTGATTGCTTGGATTAAAATCAAAATGAACCGGAGCCACGGCAAGAAGGATTTCTAAAATATCAACATAAAGTTGTTTGGCTATCAGAAAATTAGAGTGCCACATACCGTCCGTGTCTTGTGGTGTTCCATTTGCTGTTTTTCTGGCAGGGCTGTCAATATGTAAAATATCGTTTCCTCCTATAAAGAGTATTTGGTCTATATGAAACCCTTTTGCTTTTTGCAATAATCCACGAACCCCTTCTAATGCTCTTTGTACCGCTATTTGATTATTGTAAGATTGTCCAACTTCAAAATCACTACATAATTTACCTACATGAACATCTGCGGGGTCAACTACTAATAAATAGGAATCAGTACTTTCTACATATTCTATTTTTTTAAAAATGGGGGAGTAGTTCTTCAAGTCATAAATTAAAGCATCGCTTAAAGTCTTGAAGTTGTCGGTTTCAGATTCTGTCTGAGGAATAAAATTTGGGTTTTTGACAAATAAAGAAGCTTCTTTATTCTTTACCCACATGTGTTTTACCGTGGTATTGTCGATGTCGAGCGCGTCTGTAGCGGTGTAATTGCCTTCAAATTTATCTAATAGCCTTTTTCGATTCCTTTTGATATAAGTCCGAAGTAAGTCTGATTCTGTTGTTGGTCTTTCTGCTTTAAGGACAATCTGAGAAACCTTCCAGTCTGATAATTCCTCATTATTCAGCAATATAGTTTTAATGACATCGTCATAGATTCTCCATTTACTCATACTTATTTGGGGTTAAGTTTATAATAACAAGAATTTTATGACGATAAAAGTACTACATTTTTTGTACACTATTGATAAACAAACCGTTTTAAATACTATTTTGCCCCATAACAAAAGAAAAGGCAGCACTTTCGCACCGCCTTTTTCCCTACTAACCAAATAAATAGAAACCAAAACTATTTAATCTTTATGTCTATATTTACACTTCTGTCCATTCTATAGTCACATTTATTGAACCTCCCGCTAATGTTGCAGCGTTTAAGTTGATTGCTATACCCTGAGCGACTCCCCTTAATATCATATTTTTACCGTTAATAAAACTCCAAGTCAATCCTTGTGCATCCGAGGCACTTGCCGCACCCGGTAAAAATGCCCTATCACCCCTTACGTTTCCTATTGCGGTTCCTAGTGTTGGGTTCGCTGTGTAGGCTAGAAAAGTAGCGGTAGCTGCTACATCGTTAGAGTCATAAGGGATTTTTACGGGTGCTGTCGATGTTCCTGCTGAGTTAGCTGTGGAACGTTTAATTAATAAAACCTGAGCTTGTCCTGCCGTGGTTTGTACCCCTGTGACCCACACATTCAATATGTTTATGGTTTTAGTCGCTGATCCGTATATCGTTACTAAATCCGTAGCTGCTGTCGCAGGTACTATTCCGTTTGCCACCGCTGAATAGGTGATTGCAGGGGATGGTAAATTTACAGTTCCTATTACTTTTGTTGTTTCAGTATTTAGCATTGCGGTAACTGTCGGAGAAAAAGAAAGGCTTCCCGGTTGAACAACTATGGTCATTCCATTTGCTGTTGTACCTGTAGTTACTCTTGCTCTAGTAAAAGTTGCCCCTTCCATTGCCGCATCAAACATATATGATGTATTTGCAGTATTGGCTGGTAAAGTATGTGTCGATGCTGCTAATGATGTGTCATTTCTTACTACTACAAGCACTGCCCACGAAACGTTATCGTCTGATTGTTCAAAAACAATTACAGGAGTTCCTGTCCAAGCGGTTGCAGCTACCGTATTTTTTACTATAAAAGTAATATTTGCCGCTGCTGATACATCAAGCCCTACTGTTGAACCTACCGCTGCTGCCGCAAAAGGAGTTGATTGATTAGCAATTGCTAATCCTCGTATTGAAGTAACTCCTAATAATCTTGCGGCTCTATCTGTAACATCGGGTGTATTTGTTGCTAATGAAACAGGTATAGCAGATTGATTACTTGCTATAACTACAGGCGCACTATTTGCCATTAGTGCCTGACCGTTCGGGTTTGTTGGGTTGTATGCCATATTTTAAATTATTAGCCAGTTAGTCCCGTTGGATATTATATCTACACTTTGATTGTCTACTAACAATTGAGCCGAAGTCGATCCATCAATTGTTTGCGATAAGGTTGTGTTTATAGTGATTGTGGCTGTTAGTCGTTTTACGGTGTACTTATTAAAATTATCTACTGCTGTAGGTAAAGTTACAGTACATATTCCCGTACATAAGAAAACATAGTCCGTGCTAGACGAATTACCCGCTGTAATACTTTGAGTACTTAAAGCAGCGACAATTCTATCGTCTACTGCTTCAGTTCTACCAAGTACACTTATAGTTAGTACTTTTGCCATTTTTTACGCTCTTAATACAGTCGTTTTAATACTTACGTGTAAACTTGTGGCACTCGAAGCAAATCCTAGCTCTTGTACAAATTGACCTGCTGTGGTTGGAGCTGTTGCTGTAGCTAATCCAGGTGTTGCACTAAGATAGTAGTTTGTTCCAGGCGTAAGGGCTGATAGTGCGGAGTTGCTGTCATCGTAAAAAACCGTTGCATTTCCTGCGTTTAATACCGAAGTAATAACGTAACCCATTGCTCTTTTGGCAAAGGCTGTAGCATCTGCTTTCATCACCGTACCGCCCGCTAAAACATATACAAAATCACCCGCTGCTAATGCTTCCCCTGCGACAAGTGTATTTGCATCTGCGCCTACTCCGTTAGGGAGTACCGTTGCGTCTAGTTTACCATCTGCGGCTAAAATAATAAATTCCCCTGCGTCACCTGCCCCTGCTGATGTTGCTTTTCCTGAATACTCTGAGTGCGCTCCTGTAGAGCTGATTTGGATAACCTTGTGTACTGCCATTTGTTTTTATTTATTAGTTGTTTGTGATGTTACTATTTTTAAGGAGTCTGCTGTTGTTGCATATCCTATAACCTTGGTGAAATTAGTAGTGCTACTATTGTTCGTTATTAAAGTACCGTTGATTCCCGCTAGATAATGTTGATTTGGCACTAAGCCCCAACCTGCTAAATAAACCTCGCCAACTTCTTTAATTATACATTCTTGTCCTATTAAAGCCCCATTCAAACTAAATCCAATAAAAGCAAATTGATGCGCTACATTTGACGGGTCTAGTTTATAGGCTTTATTGTCAAATAAGGCGATTGCGGTATGACTTGGAATTGATTCCCCTGCTATCTTAACAGTAGGTTTATTTTTCAAACTGTCCAACCATTGCGCCTCTGTTCCTACAAAACCATTTTTTACCGCTATTTCATAAGCAGAAATTCCTGTATAGCCTCTTTCTCCTAATTGGGCAACGGTAATTTTAGTAACTTTTTGCACCGCAGGATTAACCACCACACGAACTTGTTTAATAGTTTGATTTGCAGTAACGGTATATTGTTTTATATTTTGTATCGCTGTTATTCTCATGAGATAATTGTCCAATAGTCAGAAATAGGCTCTTTTATATCCCCGTTTGCTAAGGTTAATTTCACGTCAAACATGTATCTGTTTTCAGGAACTGTTATTAATCTACTTTGCATAAATACAACTCCGTTCAACGGATTAGGAATAGTTATAGTACCATTCAATGTGCTAAACGAAAACACCGGTTCTCCATTTTTAACCCATAGGAAATCAATTATAATTTTTACCCCTGTTAAATTAGTAGGTAAATACGTACCGTTTGGCTGTGGTTCTTCAAATAGAAAACTAATCCCGTCCCATGTCGTGCCTCTTTTGTGATCTGCTATCAGTTTGTCCATTTTAGATTATTGTATTAATAATAAATAACTTGCTCCGGCTATTACTGTGGTGGTCGCCACTTTCCAAAAATTCTTTTTATTGCGTTCCCGCCTGAACATTTTCTCGGTGTCTTTGATAACCTCCTCTTTTTTGTATAAAGCCTTATTGTTTTCAGCTATAGCAAGTGATAATTTGTCATTCTGTTTTTCTACATTGGCGATAATCGTATCTTTCAAGACTACTATTTTTTCTGTGGTGCTTAGTTTTTCGTTAGTTAAAACCAATTCCTTTTTTGCCCCGTCAAATAAGGTAAGCTCCGAAATATTTCTCTTAGCTATCGTATCTACTAAAGCCACCCCGTATTGGGTCAAAACAACCCCTTTTTTATCGTTGTATCGGCTTTGGTAGTATAAAGCAATGTCGTTTGAATTATACGTGCTTACAATGTCTAATTTAGCTTTAACCTTTTTTTTTAGTAAGTCAATCTCTGAGTCTTTCAAACGGCTATTTTTTTCAAGGGCAGTAACGTCTGATTTCAGCTTTGGCACTTGTTTTTTTAACTCGTCTGATTCTTTCACATATCCTTTGGCGGTTTCTACGTATACTTTAGCTTGCTCTTTGTGTGTTTTTACTTCCACTTTCAACTTAGAGTTTTCATTCATCTTAAAGTAAATCATCGTCGAAAGTATCAAAATCCCAATGTACGGCAGTAATTTAAAGACCGTTTTCTGTATTAATTCAAAGTTTATCGGTTTCATAATTATTGGTTTAAAATACCCATCGCCAAGGCAAAAAGCCAAATTGACAGGTGTGTTAGGTTTTGTTTTTTTATTTGTTAAGGTATTTAGCAAGTAACTCTTTACGGTGTTCTAATCCGTTATACCCTCCGTTTATTCTTCTTGTGATGCCTTTGACATCATTTTCATCCGCCAAAGCATTTAATGCGTTTTTATTCCAATACCACAAAGCAGAAATCATGGAATTGACTTCCGTTAAGAGTAAATCAGGATTGTTTACAAAGTCAATTTTAGTATCTTTAGATAATATGATGTAATTATTTTTACCTGTTATCTGAATAAATCCTCTTCCTCTGTATTTCCAACCATCACCGCTTGCCTCGTTTCCGTTACCCATTCTATTAGCATACACTTTATTAGCAATCTTTTCCGGTTTTCTAGCGTAAATTTTAGCCGTATCTTCTGTAAAATATTTAGAGAAGGTACTTAATAATCCCCCTATTCCATAATTAAGATTTTCACCAATAGGTTTTAAACCAGACTCATGTTCCATTTGGCTAAAAAAATGTGCCTGTCTTAAAGGTGTATTGACAGAATATGATTCGAGTAATGTCTTATATTTTTCCTGCAAGCCCATAGTATTTTATTTTATATGTGTTATTAAATAGGCTAAATAAGTGAAGATGACACCTATTACACCTCGCTCAAACCACTTCATGTTACTTGCTTTCTCGTCTGCTAATATTTGCTTGTCCTCTAATACTTGTATCCGCTTCTCAAAATCTTCTAAAAAGGAAATAACCCCTTTATTTCCATTAAAAGCACTGCCTAACAAAGAATAACTCATATTCTGTAATAAAACCCGATCTTCATTTGCATCCTTACGAAACTCCTTAAAATGACTTTCTAATTTGTCTATTTTATCTTCTATTATTGAACTCATGCGTAATATGGTATTTGTAGGTTATAACTTAATTATGGGGTTTATGTCAATCAGATTTGTCAGGCTATTTCTTCTTTCTCAATACCAAACATTTTACTAATTCCATAAATCAAAACATCTAAAGACTTAACGGCAAGCATTAATTCATACTTTGCATTTTCTTCCATCAAGGTAGTCCCCATAATAAACAAAGTCAAAGCGGTGGTGATTAGAAATACAATCCTAAACATTATTTTAGCCCATCTTGGAGTTTCTAAAACGATTGCCTTTGTTGAAAATTTTGTCATAAAATATAAATTAAAATTGTTACTATTATTATTGCTATTAGTGTTGCTATTGTTAAAGTTTTCATTATAATGTTGTTCCTGTACCTGCGTTGTAAATCAAATCTATTTGGAACTGCTTTAATTTCGTGCTATAAATAGGCATTTCGTCAATTGTTGCGTTTATAAATTGCGTTCCTGAATTTTGCCCTATTTGAAATGGGGAGGTCTGATTTAAGACCCCCATTGAAAAAGTCAATTTCAAAACCCCGTCAATATAAATGTAATTGTTTGCCGTTCCGTTTTCAAAAACTAACGCTACGTGATGCCATAAGCCATCGTTTAGGTTTATTCCTGTCGATTTATTTCCAACAGCCCCGAAAGTCCCCCAGTTGTAAAACATTAATACCCCATCAACTAAAAATAAGGCATACGCATTTTCTTTTGAAAATATACATCTATAACTACTCCCCGCACCGCTTGTCTTTATCCACGCACAAACAGTACCTTGTGATAATTGTAAATTAGCTGGATTTCCGATAACGGTTTTAGACGTGCTACCGTTGTAGACCACTGCGTTTCCTATTTTTCCAACACCATAAGTAACGGAGGTATCAACCCCATTATTTAAACCGTAGCTGTCGTTTGAGTTTGAATCAAATTTGAAGTAAGAAACTAAACCCGTTGTAGGAACTGATGGATTAGTTGTATTTGTCGATTGAGTAATTGAATTTGAAACTAAAGATAAATTATAAAAAATATCTCTTGCATAAATCGTAAAAACATAAGAAGTTGAAGCTGTTAATTTTGTCACGTAATCTCCGCTTGCACCTATTTTGTAAAAAACACCATTAGCATAACATTCATAATAATCAATGGCATTGGCACTGCTTGGCGGGGTGAAATTCAACTGTATTGCCGTGTTATAAATCGTTCCCGTTGTTAATGTAGTCACTGGATTTGGAGCAGTGAAGCTTGTTACATACCTTATAACACAACCTTTAGAACGTGCATAAGCAATATCTCCATCTTCACTCCCCGCATTATTCGTCTGTAAAAAAGGGTTGGTATAGATAATCGTAGCAGGATAGGTGCTTGCATTATAAAAAATACCTTCGTCCCCAACTGTGTTTCCAAGAGTTGTTGCCCTTGCGATGTAATAAAACTCCATTATAGAGGAGTCCGTATAAAAAGTACCTGCGGTGATAGCGGTGCAATTTTTTAATATTACTCTCTTTACGTTAGAGTTTCGATTAGAAAAGGGTGCTGAGTGAGTAATGACTCCCTCAAAATTAAGCTCTGAAATAAGTGTTGTATTACGGAAAGAACTTTCACCAATATTAGTAACTAAATTATCTTTATCTATAAAAGAAGTAATAGAGGTACTGTTTAAAAAACAATTCCCAGGAATCACATAACTGCCCGTAATACGGCATTTAATATCACTCCCTACAACTGAGAAATTTGTAATCATACTTACGTTAATAGCCAAGGCAGTAGCTAACAATTGAGCCGTTCCAATAGTTGGAGAAACCCCGCCTATAAAGGTGTTGGGTGAGCTTATTTTTTTTAGTCCGTAAATCTGCCGTGTTACTAAGTTCATTTGTCAATGCTTTTTTGCGCGTGGTTATTGTCTAATTTATCTAAAATCCAAACTACTGTTTTACCTGTTTTTGTCAAGGTGTTATCCCTTTCATTTTTTCCTAAAACGCCTGATATGGTTTCGTTCATATTACCAAACTCATAGCCTTTTTGCGTTCTTAAAGTCAGATTTAACAATGTCCTAAATTCTCTATTTCCAAACTTATCCAAATTGATAGCAGATGATTTAAAATACCCTTTTTTGTTTTTTACCACGCAATAATTGATAATGGTTAATGGTAAAAAAAAACTGTATGCAATTAAAAACAATACAAAACCCATTAGACCATAAACTCCCAATCCGTAGGGTTTAATCTGTAAATAGTCGTTCCGCTTGCGAGTAAATTCGTTTTCGTGTCCATCATCAGTGCAAGTTGCATTTTCTTCCATTCAATTTGAGTCTTGCTCATTCCCGTAAAATCATTAGTCGATACAATATGAGCGTCTAAATTATTGATGGTTTCATTGGTGTAGCGTACCTCTTTTGTTTTATAAAGTGTTTTAGTGCCATTTTCTGCAATTGCCCAATCATTTACCTTATAGGTTGCCCCGTTGAAGTCCATAATAAAGGATTCTATTTCAATTTTTATCTTTGCGATCTTGTCCCCTCTGTCCTCGTAGAAAAATGCTGCTTTAGTCTGTATCATAATTTAAAAGTTAAAGGTTACCCGTTGTGATATAATTATTTGTTGTCGTTCTTGCTTGTAAAGTGAAACTTAATTTTTCAGGCATTGTCAAACCCGTATTGTTAAATAATACAACTGAACTACCCAAAGCAATAGTAACAGTAACGCCCGCTAAAGTAATTATAGAAGTATTAAACCCAGCTGCTAATCCATTTGGGATTGTTATAGTACAACTTGCTGTTATAATCAAAGGCAATCCGTTATGGGTAGATGATAAGGTTGTGGCTGTTCCAAGTTCTATTGGAATAATGGTCAAATTATCTAACGTATTAGTAGCACTTAAATTCCCACTTGCATCCGCTGTAACTACTCGTGAGCCTGTGCCTCCTAGTGATGTTATTTTTGCACTACCAGTCACTTGTAGTTTATTAAATCCGTCATTGGTGGAACTTCCTATTAATAAATTCCCATTGAAAAATCTCGCCCTTTCAATATTGTCTGTTTCAAAAGAAAGAAAAGAATACGCAGTATTTAATTTTGCTACAGAAGTAATTGTATTAATGCTTAAAGAAGCTACTGTTAAATCGTCGCTTGCCCTTTTGATGTTAAAACTACCATCCCCATTTGCCGTTACACTTGATGAGAAGGTAGCTGAACCTCCTTTAATATTTCCGTTAACTTGTATTTCAGCGCCCACTTCTTGCATTATACTATTACCTTGCGTTCCTGCTGCTGTCCACTTTACGATATTGCCGTTTGTTCCTGTGCCACTTATCGGATTAGCCAAGGTAGTCCCGCCCGCTAATAATGCATCTGTAGTTGTTGCACCTGATTTTATAAATGATGAAGCTGTTGTTGCTCCTTCTTTTGTAAGTGTAAAAGTTGTAGCCGCATTAAAATTAACTTGAAAAGGTATGACCGTACTACTTGGGTCTAGTTGTGCATAAAACGCCCTACCTGAGCTACTTGGGTTTCCGTAAGCAGAAAAAGATATGCCCCTATCCATGGAGGTATTAAACATTCCATTAGCGAGAGAGGCATTCCCACCCTGTACGCTAAATCCAGCCTGCCCATTTACCTCTCTAATAGCTTTAGCTACCGCATTTTGAGTTAATAAAATAGGACTTGCGTTAGTAAAAGTTTTTTGACCAGTTATCGTTTCGTTACCAGTTAATGTAACAAAACTCCCATTAGCGCTACTTACCGCACCTGTTACAAAAGCTGTTGTTGCTAATTGCGTGGTGTTTGTTCCAGCTGTGGCTGTCGGTGCTGTTGGTGTTCCTGTTAATACCGGTGATGCTAAAGGTGCTTTTAAATTTATTTGAGCCTGTATCGGACTTGTTGCATCGTTGTTCGTTCTTTGATCAACTGTTTGAAACACCCTAGTAGCAGTTTCATTTATTTGGTCTGCTGTGTAGTCTCCAAGTTGTGAGGTAACTACTCCATTACGTCCAAAAACAGTCGTTACTGCACTTGTCGGTGTTAGTAATTCCTGCCAATCTGATAGTAATGTAGGGTCTATACCCTTTAATATAAATGTTTTGTTTAAATCGGTTCGTACTGCTACATCTCCTGTCTGCGCTATAACAGCAAGCATAGCAGCTTGCGAAGCTGTTACAAAAGTGTCTGAAATAGTGATACTGGGGAGTTGTGCAGAGAGAAGTTTTCCATCAACCCCTAATCCTGCATATCCACTCGCTATGTTTTTATTGGCTACATTTTCAGGTGTAAACCCTAATGCTGATTGTTTAGCGTTCCATGTTGATTTCTCCGCATCTGTCACAAATCTATTACTTGCGTCTTGGGTAATGATACTTGGCGGATGGTTGGCAGGATGCGTGTAGTTCGCCAATGTAGCAAGACGTGTGATTTCGGTATCTAAAAGTAAACTTTTCCCTGTTACTTTATCTACTTTCTGCGCATCTTTTCCATCCACATATTGCGTAGTAGCGTAAGCACTTAAATCAGGCTCTCCATTTGAATCCACACTAGCATCAGTTACTAATACAAAAGTGACATACATCCCCTCGTATGGTATTTGCGGAGCTACAGGAGTTGTGCTTTCCTGACCTATTATCCTGTTGAAACCATTAGTATTATTGGGAACTACATAATCAATTCTTGAAAGTCCGGTTGCTGAATAGGGAAAGGTAACAACTTGTGATTCTAGATTTATGTAATCTATTCCTTGCAATGCCCACTCCCATGATGGATTAACCGTTAAATCACGACCCACTAAAGTAAATCCTGTCTTGGTCTTTATCCTATTGTTAAACGGAAGGTTGTCAACTTGGCTTTGCGGAATATCCCGTAGAATAATGCCCGTCCCAGCGCTGTCTGTGACAAGCATCTTATTGGGTACAATCACATCAAAAGTATCTTCCAAGTCAACAAATTTCCTGTAATTATGAATGGTTATTGTTTCAAGGCGTAATTCATCATTGGAAACCACCACTGCTTTTCCAGCTTTACCGAAATACGCAAAAGTGTCGTCAAGAGCTGAGAATTTAGTAGCGCCACCAATAGTCCCGCTACCGCTTATCCAATCGAAAAAACCAACTTCTTTTAATTTAGAAAACAACGCATAAACCGATACAAAGGTGAATGTACCTGTCGCCACTAGCGTCACATCACTAAAGGTAATATTCTGTTCCTTAATTAAATTCGCTCCGTTGGAAGTCTTAAAATGGCATTTGTTCCCCACCACCGTAAGGTCATTTCTTAGATTCAATATCTCATCCGAAGTATTCCCGTTTACAATAAAGGAATATTCGTTAGATGGTTTTTTAGTTATTAAAAGTGTCGCCATGTATTTAAAGTTTCATCGTTACTAATACAACCGTGTAAGGTTGCATATTTTTGTTCGTTCCCAATTCTCCGGTTTCCGATACGTTTACAATACCGCTACCGTTATTAGCACTTGTTCCACCACCGCTTCCTCCATTTACAGCAGTCATAGTATTGTTGTTTGTTCCTGTAACGTTTGATATTCTAGTGGTATGAGTATGTGCTACTACAACTGTGTGTGGCGAACCACCACTAGCTCCCATAACAGGAAATAAAGTCCCGTAAGCCACCATAACTTTACCATTATGTTCTCTTGTCCCGTTTGCCCCGTTGCATATCGCATACCCTAATTCCTCATTAATACCCAATCCTGTACCATCAAAATTAGCCGTGATGTACGCATTGGAAACATCTTTGGTTATAATAGTTCCTGCATTTGGGTCTAATAAGGCAGTGAGTAAGTTTCTAAACTCTAAGGCGGTATTCGGCTCTCCTGTTCCTATTGCTGCAATCATTGCTATTTTCTCTGCTCTTGTTGCCATTATTTTTTAAGGGTATAATGTTATTGTTATAGGTATATTTCCATTCATCTGTCCATCTGCCAACGTTCCTGTAGAGTTTCTTGTTTCAACTACCCATCTAATATAGCTCTCCCCACTTACTATTCCTGTTAGAGTTCCTGAAACTTGGCATTGACCAGAACCACACATTAACATTGCTTTTTGCGGATTAGTAGCTATTGATTTATAGACGATATCAAAATAATAAGTTCCTACATCTATTCTTGATATTTTTATATCTCTGTAGTTGTCTCCCATTGTGTAGTTACCAACCAACAGGGTATTAGAATAAGTCACTTGTGCCGAAGGAGCATTTGTACCTGATTGGGCATATCTTGAATTGTAATATAAAGGTGTAGGATGTGCATCTACATAGGTCTTTACTGCTTTAACACTGGGGTACTTTACATCACTTGTTGCATCAGTAGTTATATTAATAGACTTGTTTGAGGTATTTTCTTTACCTGAAACATCAACCGTAGTAACAGTAGATAGTCTTGTTATCTCTGTATCTAGGATAAGACTCTTGCCTGTTACCTTGTCTACTTTATTTCCCAAAGAACTACTTATAACCGCTACTTCTTGGTCAGTATAATCAGCTACTTTTTTTAATTGTATTCCTTCCATTGAGGGGGTCAAACTCGCATCAGCGATAGAATCACTGAAAACAGTATCGATAGAAGTATTTAATTCTGGTCGTGTCATTTTAGTTGAATTTCAAGTTAAATTTACTACTGTGTTTTTTGCCGATAGGCACTTGTGGCGTTGTATTTACAACAATTTGTTGTGTATATATTTTAAAATCGGTAGCTAAAAAGTCCGTAGAAAGAAAATCGCCCTGTGTAGAAACCACTTCTAATTTTGGATAGATAACGTCTTCCTTAAATGATAAACTAAAATCCATTTTACCAAAATTTTCCTCTGCGGTCATTTTTGGAATTTCTGTGGCATCAAACAAACTGCATCGGATTAAATCCGCATATAAGTACGGACTTCTCAATACTTTCGTAAGATGTTTCAGGTTATTTATACTCATTGGTTCGGTACGGTGCAATTCCAATTCGTTCACTTTCACTGCCTGAGTCACTGTTTTTTGTGTAGAAGTCTCATAATAGGTAGTCAGTTCTATTTTCTCATCATCCTGGCGAAACCAACTTTTAAAACCAATAGACTGATAAGCATCGTCTCTTTTAGCCTTATAATGATATTGCGTAGTTTTTTCCTTTGCATAAGCCGTAAGTAAAAAAGGTTGGGTGTAAAACGTCTCTCCTACTGCCTGAGTGATTTTTAGATAGATAGGATTAATACCTAAATCAATGGGTACGTTAGTCAAACTCCATATGATTTGTGGGTTGCCGTTGTCTGAATTTGTGCGACTTTCCACCATAAAGTAACTGGTAAGGTTTATCTGAGTACCCTTGCATAAAGACACAGCCATAACCGTCCAATCTTCTAAGTGTAGTCCTAAAGGGGTGTCTGTAACCTGAATGTAAGGGTAAGGATTATTGGGAAGCAACTGAACGCCAAAGTTTTTGTAAAACCGATTTACCTGACTGTTTTTAACAGAAAGGGCTTCGGGCAGCGTGCGGAAGATGTTTATTACTGGTTTCGTCATTTTTATATTTTTGTTTCACAACAATAACAGTCGTAAAAGTACTACTTATTTATAATAATTTTAACGAATCGTCCAATTGTTTTTCGGTCTCATACAGTGACCCATTGATACTTACTTTGTTTATATAGACTGAATTGTACAATCGGTAGTTGTTGAGGTCGTATAAATACAGCATTTCTCCTGTTATTTTGTAAATTAATTTTGTAAGAATTGTCTCTGAATTAATTTCGATAAGTCCGTCTTTTTTAACGATAGTGATTCCGATAGGTTCAAATTTTTCTTCACCCACAATAGTCAGTTCCTTGCTTAGATTCTCATAACTCATTTTCTTTGGGTACAATTTTATCACGTTTCCAGTATTGTCGATGCTTCGGATATACCCTCTTTGGCTTCGGATATTATTCTGTAAGGCAATGAAATCCGCAAATTCCACATTGGCAAATACCACATCATTAAACAGCATCGGGCTAAGTATTGGGTTGCTAGGTACAAACGGAGCGTTCTCCACGATTTTTTTTCCTAAATAAGTAGTAGAACACAGCCCATTGTTTTTGTAATCGGTAACGGTAATTGCTTTTTCTTTATGGTAAAGGTTACAAGTAGCTAAATAACTGTTGTAGTAATTTTCGACGTTTCTTTTTACCGAATACCGTAAGTTACTATAACTGTCTTTCCCATTCAAGTTCGATATCTCGGTGAATCCCTGGTTCGTGTAATTCGTAAATGGTATTTTAGACTCTAATAAAGTGTAGGCGTATTTTGTCACCCGCACCCCGTCATTTGACGCACTGATTGTACCGGTTGTTTTCGTCAGCATCAATTCATTTGGCGTAATACTAAATACGATATAGCTGCCTTGGTTCAAATCATTATATATCACCAAAGGAGTACCCACTTCTATCCCTAAAATAATAAGGTTAACATCTAATATCCTGAGTGATAATTTACTAGTGGCTGCATTATATTCGTGCTTAAACTCCGATACTTCCTCAAAAGATTGGTCACCAACGGTCTTTACGGTATCCCAACAAAACAAACTGTCATCTTCCTGAGCTGAAGTGTTCGACGCAATCTCAAAACCTTTTCTACGGCTCGATTCGCCTAAGAACGAATCTCGATTCCATTCCACTACAACCTCTTTTTTGTTCTCCACCATTTTGTTCGCCAAGAGCATATCTGCCATGCCATGCACTACATCAGCCGAGTTGGGTTCTGAAATCTCTTTTAATGCCTGGTAATTCTTATAGCCGTATTTCATCGAAATAACACAGTACTCATCATTGAAAACCTTGTTCATTTTACTAAACTGCGTATCGTCAAAAAAACCGCTTTCGATATTGGTATAGTAGTCTTTCTCGATTCCGAAAAATACAGGGTCATTTACCTCATAATCCCCTTTCATCTCTACCATAGATTGCTCGATGTCCTCTAACGAAATAAGGAATGGTTTGGTCTTAGTCACTCCGTTGTCATTAACCGTGAGTACATTTCGGAGGAAATTACCGTTAAATAAACGGTTGTCATAAAACTGCCCTGCAACATCGAAACGGGGTGCGGAAATAGCGTTACCGGATATGGATTTGATTACTTGTCGCATCACATCTACTAATCGAAAAGAAGGAACAATCGAATTGTAGGCGGTGCTTTCTGCTGTGATCTTCATCTTGATATTAGCCAATGAAATACGGCACTCAAAACGTTCAAAACCAGTTCCTAATGTAGTGCTTTCCCGAACTTTTAATTCAAAATATACCCACACGCTCTCGCCTCTGTCTACGCTTTCTATGGTCTGTAGGAATCCACCGCTAAAATCATAGCTTTCGTTTTCATATCTAATAGCTGAAAATAAAGTTGTTTTTTCTGCTGTAGCAAATTCTTTTCCTTTTTTAATCACAAGGCTAAGTTCAGCATATCCGTTTCCTCCATTCGCTACATCGGTATCAAAATGAATCAAAACATCGCTGATGTCTATTTGTATTTTTTTAAGCGGATTTTTTGCTTTCAAAACAGAAAAAGTATCGGCAGTGTTGTTTTTAACCAAAACTTCAAAGAAACCCAACGTGTCTTCTATCTCTGATTGCGTTTGGTTAATGGCGGGGTTAAAATAATAATAATCAATACCAAAACTCACTAATCGTTCATTAAAATCACCTGACTGTTCCCATTTACTGGTTTGAAAAACAGGCTTTGCCTTAAATAACATATTCTCCGTTACAAGAGGGGTAATCGGATTACCATCCAAATCCTTATCAGAGAAAACGTCAACTTTAACCGATTTTCTGCGCTTGATTATTTGTAAATCACTTTGTTGTATCACTTTACACTTGAAATATTCTATTCCATCAGTGATACATTTAGCAAAATCCAAGTCGCCTAATATAGTAGGAAAACCCTTAATTTCAATACCGAGAATTACTTTGGACTCAAACCCGTATTTTTGATGGTAATACAATATTTTATCTAAGTAGTGATTACGCATATGGGTAAACTCAAACTGAGATTCACCACCGTTGAACTGCACATCACGACTCATTCCTTTTTCTTTTTGGTTTAGGTCAAAAGAAACAGAATTAAAACCGAATGGTTCGTCTATATATACTTTTCCGAATCCGTCAGAAATAAAATCTAAATAAAACTTTTCGTTAGCCATTGATTACAGTGTTAATCCAATTCCATTTCCACGATCTTCGCTTCTTCTGGTAATGTTTCCATTTTTGGAAACATAAGTTCCAAATCCATTTTTATCAAAACTAATGTTCTGTTTAGTTTGCCCTCCCAAAGTGTCCTGCATTATTTCTCGCATCTGAGCCGGAGTAACCCCAGCATTAACAATTACTTTTGGACTTGCAATCCCGTTATCCATCATCAATCCGTTCAAATCACTGTCAAACATCATCCTGCGGGTATCTTCGGCATTAAATACCTTATCTCCTTTCTCCATCATCGTCAACCTTGCCCCTTTATTAGAACCGAAATCCTTGATGTTTCCTTTGTTGTCGGTGATAATCTCTCTACCACGCTCTTGCGTCCATGCGGCTCCCGCCTCTGCATTATCGGTTCCTGTCCAGTATTGCGGTACTTTCTGCGAGGCTACAATAGCTAATTGAACTGCCCCTAAAGCCCCTACAATTACCGCTAATGGTATTCCTGCAAAACCTGTTTTTCCTATCGTTGCTGCTATAGCCTGTGCCGTATCAATGGCAATATTCACCATAGCAATCTTTTGTTTTGCCTTAAATTCTCGTACCGCTATTTCTTTTCTTCTTTTCTCGTAGTCCTCCTCAATTTTCTTTTTGGCAGCGTCACTATCACCGGCAAATCCGATGGCAATGTTTTTCTGTTTCTCTAATCGTTCATACTCCCCTTGGAAATTGGCTTGTGAGGCATTGGCTATAAAATTAAACATTTCTTGTGCGCTTTCCGCTATGGCTTGAAAAGTAGCTATCTGCTTCTCTTTGGAACCATCAGCCATAGCATCTAGTTTATCAAACATCGTCTTACCGTCCTCATCCATTTTAAGAAAGAAATCAGCAGTCTCATCAAATCCTAAATTATGTCCTAATTCTATTTGAAAAGAGCTAATGTAGTTTTTAACATCTTCAATTGCTTTTTGGCGTAATTTCTCTGCTTTTTCTAAATCCTCCTCCGCTTGTTTCATCTGCTCCTTTGTCCACATCGCTGGAGTTCTTGATTCCCAATCTTTAGGGATGGCATTTTCAATAGCATTGAAATAATCTTTAAAAGCTCCTGAGGCTTGTTTTAGCCTTGCTTGTTCTACATCTCCTTTTGTTCTTTGAAGTTCGTTGTCAATAGGTATTAGTAAGTTTCGCCCTTGCTCTTGGTTTAAACCACGGTCTTTGATATCTTTATTTGCAATTCTCGTTTTTTCCTTGTGTACTAATTCCGCAATCGCAATCTCAGCAATGGCAAGTTGATTGGCGTAGCGTATTTTTTTATCCACCCCTAATTTAAAGTCAGATAATTCTTCTGAATTGAAGTTTTGAGCGTTGCTTAAATGGTCGGATAATAATTCCTTCCTTTTATTAAAATTGGACAATTCTGCTTCAAACGCTTCTTTACGGATTTGCTCCATATCTTTAGCTTCTTTCTTTTCAGCAGCTTCTCTTTTCCTGCGTTCTGTTTCTGTTTCACCTACTGGTGGAGGTGTTTTTCTTACCTCTTCTTTATAATTAATAGCAGACCTAGTAATTGCTTCGTAATAACCTAGTAACTCATTGGCTTTTTCCCTATCCTTATCTATAGCAGTCATTCCTCTACCACCTTTACCTCCAGTCAATAAAGAATAATTATCTGTTTCTGCTTTTAATTCATTTAGTTTTTTCTGCTGTATAACTATGTTTCGGTAGGCATTTGTTCGTAGTGTTAGGTTAGCGTCTTCTGCACTTCCTGTACCCATTGCTTGATTTAACCTTCTTAATTTTTCTTGGTTTTTCTCTCCTGCTTCATCTAAATCGTATCCTAATTTAATTTGTTCTTCAACATTTTTTATTTGCTTTCTAATTTCTATTCTTTGTTTATCCGATAGCTTATCGCCAACTAATTCGTCCAATTGTTTTTTATACGATTCAGCACCTCTTGAATTCCCTTTATCTCTTGCTGATTTTGTTAAATCTTCTTTAGTAGAGTTTAATCTAACTAAAAATTTCATTGCCTCGGTAGCTCCACTCACTATAAGGCTAAAAAACGCACTTATTCCTCCTGTCTCACTAGAGTTCATTGAACGAACCATCTCTACCCAAGTATTGGACAAACGCTCTTGTGCTGCTTGTAAGGTCTCCGCACGTTTTACGTTTTCAATACCGTATAACTTCTCAAATTGTTTTGCCAATTCCGGTAGTAACTCAGAGGAAAGTATTTTTCCTGCTTTCATTTGAGCCATAAATAACGCCTCGGTAACTTTCATCTCCGGATGCAAGGCTTGATATGCCATGGTAGCGGCTTTCATAGCTCCAGGAAGTGCATTACCCAATTGTTTTTTCAATTCCTCTGCTTGCACGGTTCCTTTAGACATCATTTGTTGCAAGGCAAGGAACGCACTATCTTGTTGCTCGATGGACAATCCCATTACCGCAACTGATTTAGATATGCTGGTGAATATTCCTTTTATCTGTTCGGCTTCTAACTTTCCTTTGGAAGCTACCCAAAACTCGGTGAAATTCTTAGTAAGTCCTTTGATTTCAATACCATACTGCTCCGCTAAATTCTTTACGAACGCTTGATTAACGGCAAATTCAGCTTGTGTACCCGAAACCATTTTCAATGCCAAATCCATCGATTGGAGTTGCTTAGTTGTCTCGTAAATGTTCTTGACAATATCTACTGCTAAATACAATCCGGTTGCGATGCCAAACGCTCCCATTAATTGCGTAGCACCGGATAAGGCACTCTTGTAATTCCCTACGTTACGGGAGAAATTACCTACCGCCACATCCGCTTTTTTAATACGTGCGTCCAATACGGTAAATTCCTTTTGGGCAGTTCTCAACGTGGCGTTATACTGCGATTGGCTTTGATCTGCTTTGCGTCCCTCAGCTACTAAATCCTGTAAGGTCTGCTTGGCTTTAGTATGTTGTGCTGCTAATATATTGTAGGCTCGTGATAGCTTTTCGTTCGCTAATGTCGCTCTTTGTGCTTCTTTTTCGTTGGCTATTTTTCCTGACATTCCAGGAATTACCGATGAAGCTCCGTACTGGGAGTTGTTAAAACTTTGCTTTGCCTCTTTCTGCTGTTGCGCATTAAGAGATGCCCGCATTGCTATTACTTCACGTACCCTTTTTAATTCTTGTTCGTGCTTGTATAAAGCAGCCTTGTCCGCATCGTTACGTAATTTTTCTTCTTCTGTAAAACGTTGCTTATTTAAAGAAGATATAGTGGATAATCGTTTTTTTATCTCGCTTATAGCGTTTTGCGAAGCTTTTTTCTCCGCATTTAAACTGGCCTCCATCGCTTTTCTCTGTGCCTCTGATAAGGCAATATCTGCTTTTTTTGCGCTGGCTATTTTTATATTTGTTGCGAGTTGCTGTTGCTTTAACTGTTCCGCTTTTTTCTCGGCATTATTAACGTTATCTAACTCCTGTTTAACAAGTTTTAAGGCGTTAGCACGTTCTTTATACGCTAAGTTTATTTCTTTTATCGTTTTGTCAGCTCCGCTAGGAGTGGTTGATGTTTTGAAATCATTTATGCTTTTTATCGAAGCAGCGATTTCATCCACCATCCCTTTTGCTTTCGATAGTTTATCAAAGCCTTCGGGGGATATAAATTCTATAAATTCGCTCATTAGTTTTGGTTATTAAATTTTGCGTTCTTTTGTTGTTGAATTTTGGCTTTTTTTATAGCCATTTTTTCGTATTCAATGAATTTAGCCAAAACCATAGCGTCATCCAAACTTCTTTCGTGTGCGCTTTCCAAGGATATTAAATGCTCGTAGAAACTAAACACACTGTCATTTTGCGAATCCTGAATCGTTTCCACCTCCATCTTCATCATATTCAGGTCGTTTTCGATACAGCCTAACTCCACCTGTAAAATATTAGTTACTTCTTCGGTAAAATCATTGTCTAAACTGATATTGATACCAATAGAAATAAGAGCTTCTAACAGCGTTGTTCTCATTTCCTTTGTGGTTTTATTGAAAAACAAAAATCCAATCACCTGACGCACGCTTTCAATTTTAAAAGTGATAAAAGCGATATTTTCTCGAAGCGTAAGGTATTCTTTTGACTTCTCGTTTTCGCTTTTCACAAACCAATCGTCATAAATAGCCGTAAACACCTGCTCTAAATCTTCGGATTCTGTATTTCGTTCCAATAATTCAAAGTCTTTGCTATCCAATATGTCAAAAAACAGTTTGGCTGATATGTTATGTATCGAATGGTACTTTGGCATCAGTTATCGGTTTAATTGGTCTTTTATTTTTTGCACAAATCTCGGTGCAATAATCTCTTTCTGGAATTTATTAAATACCTCTTGGTTTAATCCCATAATGTCAATTCCGTATTTTCCTACTAATATTGATTTCTTCGGGTCTGTCGCCCCGAATAAATAGCGGTTTTCTTTGGGTTTGTTCAGCTTGAAACTATCGATAAATGCGCCTGTTAGGATTAAATCGACATTACCTCCTGCTATCGGGTTTTGTTTTTTCTTAAACCCGGAGTAAAGACTTGACGCATAAGTGTCTTTTGCCCCGTTGCCGTAAATATCTCCTTCTAAGAAATCCTGCTCTTTTAACATCCGCAAGGTATCCTCTTCTTTTATCAGCTCCTCGTTGACCATTTCCCGAAGTACTGTTATCTTAGCAAGTGCCTGTATCCTGCGTCCCATTTCGGCAGCGGAAATTCCCATCTTACTGACAGTTGCAGTCTAAACAAGGTACTTCCAATAAAGCAAAAGCATCGACAAATTCTTTGATAAGAACTGACGACTTTTGGTTGGTGTATTCCTTAATCCAAATCGTTTGGTCTTTTTTGGATAGCGAACAAAAATAAAGCGCATCGTCCCCGAATATTTGTATGTTGAATATTGTAATCATCTTGGTGTTTTTATTTGGTTTAAAAAAAGGCGTAACAACTTAATATTACGCCTTATGAATCTAATACTCTTTTACTTACGCAGCCACAATACTTGGCGTGTACCCCGTGTAGAATTTAGTTCCCACTTTTGCTACATCAACAAGTGCCGTTGCATCGTAAAGTTTCGCTACTACTACATTGGAAGCTGCTAAAGTAGCCGTTGGCGTGATTGCATACTCTTTTGTTGTGGTATCATAGGTAACGGAACCTGTAATAACAGAATCCACCCCATTAATACTCACCTTAAAGTTAGCTGCTGCTAATCCTAAGATAGATACTCCTAAGTTTCTTGACCAAGATGCTTTGACAAATATTTTGTTTCCAGTAACTACTGCTCTACCGGATAAAGTAACATCCACAATGTTGTAGATTTCGGTATTTGGATTAAAGTCCATATTGGTTAAATATACCCTTTGTTTGTTGTACTGATCTACATCAGTTAATTGGTATTTAATCATTGTTGAAGATGATTCTGAACCGTTGTTGTCCATGAATGTAGCAACCTCGTACATACCACAGGCAAATCCTGAGATAGTCAATCCATCTTTAGAAACCACAGCGCCAATTACGCCTGTTTCAAATATTTCCAATACGGCATAGATACCATCGGCTGACATATCAAACATTCCAGCGTGTCCTTCATACCCTTTTTTAACGGTAGTTGTTACAATTGGAAGTCCTTTACGTACTACTGATAACTGACCCGAAGTACTCTCTTGAGTCGTATCTTCTGCTGTTTCGGTAGTCACCGCATAAGTATTACCAATTACCTTAAAAATACCTTTTTGCACTTGCGAATTGATATACTGTTTATTGAACGTTTCCGTTGCAACATTCATCGACCAGTCAAGTGGCACTTGGATGTGTCCTTTCTTTTGTCCTGCTTTTACCACACAGGCTTCAACCCCTATGTTTCTTCTGTCTGCTTGGCAATTAAGCCCTAATTGTATAGCCATTTCTTTTATTATTTTTTAGTTAAAATCACAATATGTTTTGTTTAATTCGTAATCTAATACGTTACAATCTATTCTGAAACAATGGTACGGTTGCATATCGTCCGGTACATTCCAATCGAGGTAACTGAATATCGAGTCTAGCCCGTAATCAATACGGTTGACCTCAATCTCGTCAATAGTGTCCAATACGTTCACTACATCGGTTCTTGCTTCATTATCGGGACGGTGCAAAATATCCCCTTTTATGCCTTGTAAATTTAAAATGAAAAAGATTTCGATTTTGGTCTTGTAATTTCCATTCTTGACTAAAACTTCACTGTCCTCCGCAGTGGTGAAAAATTTGTTATCCTCGGCATAAAAGAGGTTTTTGTATTCTCCGTTCCCTATGTAATGTTCGATGGTTTTCTTCCCGTTTCTCTTAATAGAGTAACACCTAGGATACCCCTCTAAATCCGTAGCCCACAATGCAGTTAACTTATCATACAGTTTCACCTGTACGTTATGGATAACAGCATCGAGTCCTATCGGGTTTATTTTTAAGTGATTCATTAGTTGAGTGTTGAAACCATTATCTGCCCTTTTTTAGAAAATCCCATTTTGAGTTTTGCTATCTCCATCTTTACCGAACTGATCTCGCTCAACAATTGGTTTTTTAAGCCCTTGATGTTTATAACGCTTTCTGCTCGTGTGCCTTCTAATTCAATCATAATCTTCTCGTAGACTTGATTGGCGTGCTGTTGATTGGCGTTGCTTCGCAGCGATGCCATATAAATCTGTATACAACTGATAATTATAGAAAGTTGCATGGCACGTGAAAAAAGGATTTTGTTGTTGATGGCAAAATCAGTGAAATCTTCAAAGAGGCTAATGTCAAAATTCAATCCGCAGTCCTCTGTCATCCCGACAATAGCGTGCAAATCAAATAATTGGTTGGTGCTGTGGTTTTTTACCGCCACTTTATCGACACAAAGCCCTCTGAATCGGCTCATTATATTGGCATTATTAAATTGTCTTTTGTAAGGACTCACGGTGATGTTTTGAGTATTGTACCCAATGTAATAATCCCCTTTGTAAGTGGTGTCCGAATTGTCCACTGTCCAATTTAATTCTACTACCTGATGGTCGCTGGTGATGTTGACCGCTTTAGTTTGTATCGGGTCTTTCTTAGCCGTGTTCCAAAGAAGTATAGTCAGAGTTCCCGTTCCTTGAAAATCAAGCAATACTCGGTTAATCTTAAAGGCTATATTTTTTTCTTTCCCCACTTCTATTTTATACCCCACAAAACCAATTGGCAATGTCTCTATTTCCGTTTTATTGGAAGCGTTGGCATACATAACCGCCCTGTCTACGAAGTCATATTCTGAAAATACTTGATTGACTACATTGGCTATCGAAGCTCTTTTGATGCTTTTTAGCAACAAATTAAAGCTCGTATTGGAAATGTTAGTGTAATCCTGATTGTCTTTTATAAATTCAATTTTGGCATACGGGTTGTCGGTAGCAAAGTAACCGGATTCGCTGGCAAGATTATCAACATCTACAATAGCATAGGCAGGGTTGTACGGTTGATTAAACCCCACAAGCCCTGACATAGCTGTTTGTATTTTATTGATGTTTATCATTATGCTATTGCGAACGCTAAAATTGTAGTCTCATTGGCTACTGTTAGTGGGGCTTTAGCAAAGGCTAAATCCTGAGAAATTTGATATTGTGTAACCACATCCTGAGTATATCCGTTGTTTGCCGAATCGTCTGCTCTAGTCTCATAAGAGTGTACCGCATAAGTTTCGCCATCTACTGGGTTGATAATACTAGAATATTCATTCTCTTTAGTCACAACACCTCTTCTGTTTTGAATCGGAATCCAAGGTAAAGTAGCTACTGTTCCTGTAGGAATTACAAGCCAAAATCCTTTAGTGTACACTGCAACTGTTGATTCTAACAAAGCACCCGCCAATGCGCCCAATTCAACCGAGTGAACAAAAGTAGTGCCTTGGAATTGGAATGATAAATTAGTGTTGTTAGCTGCTCCTTGTGCTGCTTGAAATTGGAATTTAGCATACGCAATACTGTCACAGAAAATAGTCGCTCCTGCTGGGTACTTGTTTGCGTCTACGGCAATTTTAGTGATTTGAATCGCTCTAGCTTCATTAGCTACCGCAATTTTAAATACATTATTAGTTGCATTAAAAGTTCCTTCTGCTGTAGCGATATTTACTCCTGAACGGTTAGCAAAAATGTAATTTGTAGATAATGTCTCATATCCTTCCATGAAGTTAGACATGATATTCATTAACTCCGAGTTCATTTGCTCTTGCTCGTTGTAGTGCGAGTTATCAGCTTGTTTCAATGACATATTGAAATTGTCATTGTATTGCGCCCAAGTAGGAGTCAAGGTCGCTGTGTCTACTTTTACACCTGTATGGTTGTGGGTTCTTCCGCCTGTTCCTAAAGAACGTTTAGCTCTAGTATTGAACAATGTTTCCAATGTTCTGTCCTCTCTTGTACGAAGTGATTCGTAGTTCGGAAACATAATTGGGGAGTTAGCCTTTAAAGCTAAATAAGTTGCTGGGTATCTGAATCTAAGTTCAGAAGATTGGAAGGCTGCGACAAGCTTTGCTTGTGCCTTCAATAAATTTGCAGTGGTGCGATTCGGCATTGCGTTTTTAGTTTAAGATTAATTGTTGTTTTTATGTCTACAATTCACTTATCCAATTAAACGCAAAAATTAACGGCAAAAAGGATAGCAAAAGTGTAATGTGTTTTATTAGTTTTGGACATTACCGCCCGATGCTTATCGACTTTACCGTCAATTATCTTACAAATGTATTAAATTATTCCATACTACGCATTATTTGTAATCTTTTTATTAATATTTATTTCTAAAAATAGAGAAACCCACAACTTTACAAGTAAGAGTTGTGGGTTTTTAATACGAGATACTATCTTTGTGTTGCAGTGAAAATTAGTAACTAATATGGAAATATTTTATTTAATTCTATCTTTTATGTTTTTTGAAGTGAAATCTATACCTTGATAAAGTGCGAACATTAAAAAACCTGTTCCTATTAAAACATAATCTAAAGGTTTGTAGTAATGTTCTACTAATCGTAATAATATGTAAGTAACTAACAATTGTAATGCAGTTTTTACTACTTCTAGTACGATTAATTTTTTAAACTCTAATGTCATAATGAATAATTTAAATAAAAACCCCTATCACTCGCTACAAATGAAAGGGGTTTAATGTTTTTTACTGTAGCGAATGTCAAATATACAAATAAGTTGCTGAATAAAAAAACCCACTCAAATTAATGAATGGGTTTTTTTCTATGCTTTTTTGTATCGTTTCTTGACGCTGTAGAATTGCAGGTGTTTCTTTTCTTTCTCAAACGTCTCGATGGCTATTTTTCTCTGATAGAGAATATCGTGCTTTATCTTGGAAACTTTTTTCTTGTTAGAGAATAGTTTTAGCACAGACTCTAAGGTTTGGTACAGAAAGGCTCTCATGGTTACAATTTTAAAGTTCCATCCTTAGTCCTTTTCATTATTTCCTCATTCACCTTGGCGTTGTCCCATCCGTTTTTTTCAGCCTCTTTCATAAAAGCATCAAAACTTCCCGCTTTACCGCCTCCTGTTTCGTCTTTTCCGCCTCCACCGCCTTCTACAGCAGGTAAGAATGGCGTAATAAAACTTTCCATAAATTCTTTTACGGATTTAGGAGATAAGGTAGTTTCGTTTTTAAGGATTTCACCTGACTCATCACGGACTACTGTCTTTCCATCATCGATGTCAAATTTATAGCCTTTTTGCTCGGCTTCAATCAAAATAGTGTTTTTTGAAACCAGTGCGTTGTCCGGTATGAACTTGAATACCTCATTTACGATAACGCTTCTTTTTTCCTTCTCGCTATTTCTAGTCTTGATGTCCTCAATTTCCTTATCCTTAGCCGTGAAGTTGGCTTGAAGTTTTTCAAAGTCTGTTTTTAAGGTCGTGTAGCGTTGTTCCGGGTCTTTAATTCCTTCGGCTTTCTCTTTCTCAATTTTAGTCTTGAAAGCATCGATTAGATTCTCTTTGGTCTTTCCCTCAAATTCCAATTCAAAAGCGTTTCGGAGTTCTTTGATAAAAATATCATTAGACATAATCGAACTGTCTTTTTTGATATTGGAGATACGCTCGTCGTAAACAGATTTGTCCAAGATTACTTTTTTGGTTAAATCTACCGTATGCTCTTCTTCGCTCGACAACATTTCGGTCAGTTTCCCAGACTCAATCCCTAAAGATTCCTCTATTGCGGTTAAATTTGCTATCGCCATCTTAGTCTTTGTTTAGTTTACTGATTTCTTTTACTAATTGCACTTTTCCCCACATTGGCTGTGGTTTCTTACCTGATTCCGCAGTAAACAAGGCTCTTAACTCTTCGATGCTCTCCGTAATATCCTCTTTTTTAAGTGGTTTTAATACCGATGGTTTGTTTACGATAATATCTGAGGCTGCTTTTACCGGTTCTGCTACCGTTTCCTCTACAGCATCAGCCCATTTTTCATCTGCTTTTTTTACCGCTGCCACTTCTATAACAGGGGATTTTACTTCCTCGAAAGCAGTGTACTCGGTCTGTTTTTGGAACTCTTCTCCACGAAAATACTTATCCGTAGCAGTTTCGTCTTTTATGTATAATAATCCGTTAATATTCGAAAAAGCATTGGTGTCGTCAGCAAAACTATTTGGAATAATATGCAACTCACGTTCCAAGTACTTGACCTTTACGTCAAACTGATTCTGTGATGCCCTTCCTAATTTGTACAGCGTATACACGCCCATGATTTGATGTTGATTGCTCATTTTAAATTGTTTATTTGGTTTGTATTTATTTTTTGGTCTTATTTTTCTTTTTTATCAAAGAATTTTGCTGTTGTAAATCCTATAAAACCACTAAGCAGGGATAGTATTAGTAAGTTTGCAATTGTATTGTATTCGCTCATACTTTTATTTAATTATAGGGTTTACTGCTTCAATTACTGGCGGTGCTTTTTTATTTGCCTCAAACCAGGTGTCGAAATCGCTCTGTATTTTAATAATGTCGTTAAATTCCGTTACGCCTTGCCAAAATTTAGGGAACAATATTTTACGTTGTGCTTCTTCTAATCCCAATACCTTAATTACGTTTTGAAGGGTAATATGCAGGTACGGTTCTACCTTTGCTTTTGTAAGGTTAATCTGCAAGTCAATAACATTGCTTCGGTATTTAGAGTTCAAATATTCCACGAACAACTTGTCTAATACCACTGAATTATCTTCTGCTTTTACACTATTCTCGTAGCGTTCCAATAGTATATCGTAACTCTCGATAATGTACCTACGCCCTAAATTAATGGTGACTACATTATCATTTCTTTTTTTATTGCGGTGGTAGAAATTAACAATCCACTCCGATAATTTCCATTCGATATACTCGATATAATCGGCATACTTATTCAATTGGTTTTCCAAGGGTTGTTTATCCGCTACAATCTCTGTGGCTGTTTTGGCGTTTTTGCTCGACTCAATCTGCATCCCAAACATCGTACCCCAATGCGACTTGTATAATTTTTGCTCTAATCCATTTAGTTCTTTATTGTATTGCACCCAAACATCTAAATCAGGGGAAATAAACCCTGCGATATTGGGAGCGATAATAGGAGCGTCCCTGTCGTCCGGTATCGGTAATTCTACCACATCGGTCACATCGTTTTTAGAAACGTGCTTCCCTTTGCCTTCACAACTCGTGCAAATAGTATCGCTTACTTTTCCCGATCCGGAACAGTCGCCACAATACGAAACATACCTCCAAAATATAGGATTACCCTTATAAATCTTGTATAAAGTAAGAAATGATTGGTCACGGGCATATTCCTTTGCTAATCCAATAACCGGATGAATGGCGGATAGTTTATTCTTTTGCCCTGCAAAGGAAATATTAGAACAGATAATTGCCGGGCATTGCCCAAAAGGATGTTGAAAAGAAAGTCCTTCAACCTTTAGAAATTCATTCCCATCTCTTTTGAAGGTTCGGTCAAAGCTATCACACACAATTCGGAAATGCTCTTTCTCGTTTGCGGTATACGGCTCAAATATTACATATTCAACTAACTGACCATTAGGCTCGTAGTAGCGTATGCTATTGCTTGATTTGTAGGTAGGGTAAATATCTTTTTCCGGCTTGGTCTTGTATTCTAGGAATATCAATCCATTCGGGTCAGTATTGATAAGGTCAATCGCATTTCTTAGAATCCATTCGCTCAAAGGCTTGTTGTCCTTGATGTTAGATACTTTTTTAAGAATTTCTTTCTTTACCTCCATGTTTTCCACGGCATAGTCTTTCATTCCTCCTGTGGCAAATCCAATATTTTCAATCGGTTGAAAAAGTCGGGTAAAGGTATCTTGAACGCTTCTGGAATATTTTTTACGGGCATTTGCTTTATTGACACTCTCCAGGTTATCGATTTTATCAATCAATTCGTCGATGAATCCTTCTCCGTTGACTAGGGCTTTTAGTTCGCTTGAATACTCCCGGTTAGCCGTCCATTCGGGTGTAATTTGTTGTCGCAGTTTAAGGATTACTGCCGCTTCCGCATCCGTTTTTATAATCATCTTTAGTTGGGCGTGAAATTATGTTGTGTGCTGATTTGTTTTTCTATTTCTTTTTCGAGCATAGGGCTAATGAACATATCCCCGTTGCTGTGGATTTCAGTCCAATCTCTGCCATTTTGCGTGAAAGTTCCCGTCACGTTGATACTGTAAAATGTCATGGTTTCGATAGGGCAGTTGTTATAATCCGCCTCTATATCCCATTCTTTCATTCTTTCTGTCTGCTCGGTGTGCAACAGTATCGGTAGTTTGAGTTTGAACATAGTTTAGTTTTTTTTCACCTTAATTTCACTACAAATATATAAATAATAATATTAATACTAATAAAATTATTACTTTGCAAGTATTTTCTTGTGATTTTTATGTTATAAATTGCGAAAATCCTTTCTGATATGCCCTATAGGTAAACCCTTTTTGTTTTTTTAACAACTTCCACTTTCCGTATTCCATCTCTTTCTTGATGGCTCCACCTTCTCGGTCTATTTTAACCACCTCAACTATGGTGTCGGGGGCTAATAAATCCGGAATATACTTTTTTTGGGCTTCGGTTAGCGGTTTCCTTTTTGGTTTTACCATACAATTGAAACTTTCTTAACGCCTTTTATCTCAAAGAAGTAGCGCATCATCAAAGCATCGGCAAAATCGGGGCTACGTCCAAATCGTTTTCTCACATCATCTTTCTTCTCCATCGCAATCTTTCCATCGTCGAGAAGTGGTTGTCGGTTAATCTGCTCCAATTCCTCGATAATCTGCTTTCTGTAAGTCTTGTCCTCAATAAAAAGCTCGTTGTTTTTTACGGCATCGGCAAACAAATAGTAACATTGCGCCTTTAAGTTCTTAAAACTTTCCGTCTTACCCGATACTTTTACAGGAGTTCCCCCGTTATTAAAAGGAGTTGCCCCTAATAGGTTTCCTGATTTTGTAGAATGTCTGGTAAAAGTCTGTAGTCCATCAGCATCATAAATCACGTTTTTTAAAGGAATACCATACTGAATTCTAAGTTCATGTATTTTATTAGAGACCATCGTGTCGTCAATCTTATCAATAGCAATTACTTTTTTTACCACAAATCCAGCCCAAAGAATAATCACAAACTTGTCACTTCCGGTGTAAGCAATATCACAAGTCATATACCGTTGCTCAGTAGGCAATACAAACTCATTAGTAAATATTCCTAAAATATCCGTATAGTCAAATAACGAATACGGGTTATCGTCAAACTCCCAATTCCCATAAATCAAACGCTGAATCTCATTGGGACTCAAAATCTTTAACAATCCCGCCACGTAATTTTCGGGTAACATTTTATTGTCACTTGGCAATGCTTGAATGAATTTCCGGTGGTCTTCGATCTTGTTCTCGAAATGAGGTTTATAATAATCCGGATATAAAAAATTCTTGGCAGGGTTACACGTCATCAATAGTTTAGGAGATAGTTTGTATTTTATATTGTTGTACCTTCCGATACTTGCTTGGAGGTTATTCTTACATTCCAACTCAAACTCCCCAGCTTCCTCAATCCAACCCCGTGTCATCTGCATCGAACCAAAGCGCATATACTGAGGGTCGCTTGGCAGAAACTTAGCATCTAAGAAGTAAATCCGGCTTTTATTGTAAAATTGAATATAATTATCCTGTCCGTTAAATTTGTAGTACTTCTCTGTGATCCCAAACGCAGAAAAAACTTCCTGAAAAGAGGGTAGGGTAAACTTACGTAAATCCGCTAACTTCTTTCTCGCCACAAAATAAAACGTATCGGGGTACATCAGGGCATCCCCCGCAATAAGCGAACAACCGATGTAACTCTTTCCACCACCTTTTCCACCACCATACGCAATATCACTAATGCTATCATCAAGCCAAGCCCTGGCGCAATCCTTCTGTTTTTCATTCCCATTCGTATTGAGTACTATATCCATAAAATATCATCTTGTTCGTAAATCTCATCAAGCATCTCTTTTTTGTAATTCATCAAAGCCATATCGTAAGAAGAATGTTTCCAAGCGCAATCCAAACCCGCACTCTTGACATAAGGTATCCATTTCTTTCTAAGCCCAAATAAAGACCAACGAGACACTAAAACCTCTACAACAAACTTACCACCGGTAACCTTCCGAATTCTATGCATATCCCACAGTTTAAATCATTAATTGGTTTAGTGAGTTTTTTTTGTAAATATGTTTTTACAACAATTCCTTTCCGGAAAGTTCATGAAAAAAATAACAATTCTGTAAAGTATGAACATACTCTATAATTTTACCACTTGGAGACTCGAAACCTTGATTAGTAACATATAATTCAAATCTGTCAGATTTACCGCCTTCATCTGGTAAACACCAAAAATCCATATCATCCCAACCTATATATTTTTTAAACCCTAACTTCAATAACCATTCTTCTGCTAATGGAACAGCTTCACAATCTTCTATATTGACATTATTCACGCAAACATTCTTAATAGTAATATCTATTTTTACTACATAATCAAGATCACCCGTAGATTTCCATTTTATCAAACTCCCAATCCTTAGTTCTTTAATATCCATATCCGCCTAGTTTAAGTTATACATTCCCGAAGGGACTTTTTTTTTGACAACCACACAGTGAAAATTTTTTTACACTTTCCCATCGTAGCAAATCAGCCCTAATCCTCTTTTAACAATACAAATCTACCACTTTTATATTAACGTTGCTAATATACCCTCAAAATCAAGCCATTCGTCCCCCTTATCAGTGGTGCTACATGCCATAGATACTTTTTTTTAACACGTAGTGGGGAATATTATTGAGGAGGGTCATTACCCTATTTCGCTATTTTATTGCTTGGGGGGTAGGGTGCTATTTTTAATTAGTCTAAATAAGAATATAGTTATTGTATTACAATAAAATGCAATATAACTTTCATTATGTAAAATACGTTTTGTTTACCCCTCGTTGTCTTTTGCTACTATTGACTTGAACCCCTCCCCTACTCCATCGAATTAGATCAATACTGTTTTATTGCATCCGGAAAGTAACGCTTAACGTTCCCGGAATACTGTTTTGTCTCCACTCGGTGCTATTCTTGTCTTAAGCCAATGGATACGAGTATTATGTTATGCATACTAACTACACATTAACCCTTGTTAAGTCCACAAAGAGTCCTTCTAGCGTTACTTTTAATCAATATGTATCATTTGTATCGTAATACGTTCGTGCATTATTGAATTATCATTCCTTTAATGGCGACTATTTGAAGAGGGTTATCAGCATCACCTTTAATAGTTATGTTATCGCCGTACTTCTTGGGGTTAAGCTTACTTAAGTGCCACTTATCCATGTCATACATGAGCCTATTACGCTGAACCTTAACCGCATTAGGTAGCTCAATACCCTTTTCATTGATATAGGTATCTTTAGTGGTTGAATGTACGTATTTATCCATTCTATCTAGTATAACTTCGGCTCTAACCTCCTGACTTTGCACGTATTGTTTTAGAAAAGCGGTGTTAAAATTTACTATATCGTAAAACGTTTTAGTATCGATGTTATTAATTAGGCTGCAAGATTTGGCTATTCCGTACCCTTTAGACTCTATTAGGTTTAATACTTCATTAAAGGACTTAATTAGTTGTTTGTCCGTGTCTTCAATAGTCATTAGCTCTCCAGTTACTTGATTCCTTCGCCTATTCTTGCTTATAGTTGTTCTTTCAATTATTACTATCTCTTTCGTTTGTTCATTGCTCATAAGTCTTTATTTGATGTTATTGGTTATCGGTTTAATTCCTTACAAAGTTATATAAATAATCATTATTTAAAACGGTATACTTTAATAGTCTTTTTACATTGGTTCACTTCTTGCCTTTTACTTACATTTTATATCATTTCTTGTAAGACTTTTAGTTTTCTTTATGCTGTTTTATGTTAAATAAGTGTTAAAGTCAATACAATCGTACACAATTTAAAACAATGTAACGTATCTTTGAGTAAGCAAAAAGGGAATTAGCCTTTAGCTCTTTACAAGTTCATTGACATATTGAAACGTTGAGTCACAAGTATCAGATTTAATAAATTGGGTGCGAAAAAAGGTGCTGACGTAAAAAATACATTATTATAAATTCAATACGCATTTATATAGCTTATCAATTCCTGTAATGATATTAACGCACCAAGTAAAGTTGGCCCACTGTTATTGTTTTTGGTGGTGTACCCGTTAAAACGCACATGTAAGATTTTAACAATACTAATTTTTTGGTTTATAAAAGTTAATCATAGACCCGTTTTGTTATTTTGCCGATGCGAAAAATAACACTTAACAGTTATCTAAATGGTAGATTTTATAAGGTTCGAATCCTTAACTGTTACCAAATTGCAATAATGCAAAACAAATAAAACCCCATACCATGAAAAATCTTATCTTATCTCAAAACTTTAAAGCATCAATATTTGTTTTAATAGTAGTTGTATCAGTTGTTTTAGTTTACTTTAATACTCTAAGTTGTTACCGTTAAATTTCAATCTTATTAATTCAATCCCTTAAATAAATATATTATGAAAACTAAAGTAACAAAATCCCAAGTAAAAGACAATTTTATAAATATTATATCAATTGGATATTGTGATATACAATACTTAACATCCTATAAAAGCCCGTTTGCTTATTCTCGTGGTATTAACGGTTGGTCATGTGATTATTACGAAATAGAAAACGTTTGTTTGTCAACTGGATATTCCCCAATTGGTACAAATGTAGATTATAATCTAATTAAAAAGTATGAATTAAAAGCCCAAAAAATTGTAACTGATTATAATTTAGATTATAAAATAAAAGAAAAAAAAGTAAATAAATTACTTACTGATTTTGCAAACAAATGTAAATAATAACCATTAAAAAGCCTTAAACGTTTAAAACGTGTTCATTTGATTGAATTAAGGCACAAATTTTAACCTAAATTAATAATCTAAATCTATTTATTATGAAAACTAAAAACGAAATTTTAGAAAACAAATATACTATTTCATCCAATAGAGGCGAAATAGTTTTCAGTAATGATACCCCTAAAAAACTAGCTGCTAAAATTGTTTATCTTATCGAAAATAATGAAAGAATTATTTTAGATTATGGGGACATTAAAAATAATGAAAGTTGGAATGAAGTTTATGACATTACTGGCACTATTGGACTTTCTAATGGTACGTACGATTTAAAATACCCTATTTTAGTTTACAATTCCCGTTCTTTTGGTGGTGGTTCAATTCTAACGGATTGTATTATAAAAATATTAACTTCAAAAGGTAAAAATATTATTTATACTAACGAACTTTAAACCATGCGACAAAAACCAAACCCCACGCAAAACAGCTGTAAAGTAATTTTATCGGTTTTCGCCTTTGTTGTTCTTACTGTTTTGTTTCAAATTTAATTTAACACTTTTACTCAATTTTAAAACTCAAAAATCATGGAAATGAATGACAAACATAAATCTAAACTACACAAAGGTTTTGAAAAGCAATGTAAAAGACAAGATAGCAAGCCCGAAGAAGTAAAAATAAAATTACCTATCTCAATACAACTACCAAAAAACTTCAAAGGTAAGTATAAACATTATTTTACTGTTTATAATAGTAAATGGAATGGTATGAATTTAAAAAATATACGCAATTCTTTTAATACTAATAGAGTCGGCGGAATGTATGGAAAGTTTACCATAAACATTGATGGTAAATATAAATTATCAATTCACGGAAAACAATTATTGAAGAAAAAACGATTAAATAAAACTAAATAACCATGAAAACCATAAAAACCCAATACATAATAGTAATCTTAATCGGTTCCTATTTTTTAATTAGAATAGCTGCATCACTTATTTTTAACCTTTAAATTTTACGATTATGAAAACTATAAAACAAAAATTAGAAAAATTTGAATTAGCATTTTTGGATACGTTTGAAGAAATTCAATACAATAGTTTTACAAAAAGCATGAGTAAAGCGGAAGCATTGCAAATTCTTATAAATAACGTCGAAGGCGATTTTTACCAACTAAGCGACGAACTCCGAGAAATTGCGGAAGAACAAAGCGAAATGAACGAAGGTCCGGAAATAGAAAATCTGATTATTGAAAAAGCAAAGGAAATGATGAAAGCGGACTTCATGCAATATCCTGATTATGATGAAAGTATTCCTTTTACACTATTGGATGCAATAACCGTAATTATAGCACAACACGTTAATGATGTTGATACATGTGAAATTTATGATTTTCTAACCTCTAAACTAAAAAGCTAAATGAAAACATTAACGGGGCATTTAACCTCTACCAATAAAACGCATATTAAAGCCCTTTTAAAAGCTAAATTATATTCGGGCAAAGTAAATACTACCAATTACCTTTTAAAGCAGGAAAACGATATTTATACGGTTTCCGTGATACAAAAAGACAATAGTATTATGATAGGCGAAAAAATAAGAAAATCAAAAGCAACTTTTACACTTTAAAAAATACAAATTATGAAAACATTTGAATTAGACCCCATAAACGGTAAAAAATCGTTTTACGGGAAATGCAAAGTCATCGAAGAAAACCGCATAAGCTACCTTTATTCCTATGATTTACTAGTTGCGTATTATAACGATGAAAAAAATACAATGAAGGTTAACGGTTATTATTCTCAAACCACTGCATCTCATATAAACGCTTTTTTAAATTATTACGGATTTAAAACTTGTACCAAAAAAGAATTAAAAAATTATAATAACTAGAAATTATGAAAAAATATAAAATCCAAGTTTGGTATCGTTTTGTAATCGATGGAGAAATAGAGAAAGATTTTGAAATTTTCGACATCGAATCTATCAGCCTTGAAAGTGCCAAAGCAGAAATACACGAAAAGTATTTTTCAAGTCATATAAGAATCCCTTTCAAATTTGAATTATTGGACGACAATAGTTTGACTAAATTAATGCTTTACAATTTAACCAATCCCTTTAAAAATCTAAATTAAAAAATCAAAATTATGGAAATTACAGTAAGAAAAGTTATCGAAGAAAAAGTAAAAATTGAATTACCAATTTATAGAATAGGCGGTTGCCACGCATACAAAGTGTATAGCGAAGAGAAATGTATCCAAGTTTGCAATTTTAATGGAGGTTTAAGTATCAGCCAATCTCATGCGGGGTTAGCATGGACAACGGATAATGTAAAAGACTGTTCCCGTGAAAAATTTGAAGAACAATACAATAAAGTAAGTACGCAAATCGCTAAAATTTTATAAAAAAATGGAAATTATTCGCAAAATAGGAAAATTCGAATTAATTTACGAACCCCTTCAAAAAATGTACGTTATAAAAAATGGAAATAACACCTCTTTATGGTTCAATTCCAATGAAAAAGAGCAGCTCTTACACGCCAGCGAAATAAAATTTATAAAATTATGTAAAGAATTTTTAAAAAATTAAACCATGAAAATTGTAAAAATAATTTATAGCGACGAAAGTTTTTTTGAATTGCCACCAATAAAACCATTAGAAGTATATATCTCAGGCGATCCAAAAGGGAATAATAAAAAAAGAAGGGATTATGATAGGCAGTTTTTAAAGATGGACGATGAAATAATTCCAAATCTTTGTGCTGATAATTTAGAAGAGTATGCCTGTAATGAATTTGACCTTACCAAAGAAGATGATATCGAAGAAAAGCAAATCGAAGATTTTCAAGACGATGAAATTATGGAAGAAATTAGAAACCGAAAACTTTTAGGAAATTACAATTCTATTATTTCGGAACAATTTCTGACCCGATTTTCTAAAATTATGGAAAAAGAAAGTCAAATTTTATTAGAGAATCTCTTAACGGAATTTGAAATTAAACTGAATATTTAACCCATTTAAAAAAACTAAAATACAAAACCCACGAAATGCGAAAAAATCCACCTACGGACAAAAGAGAAACAATTTGGGAGTTTAACCACCGCCTAAAAGAAGAAGCCAAAACCGTTTTAATGCGTGCCAAAGAAATGGAAGCCAAAAAAATCAAAAAATAAACCAAAAACCTACCAAAACCATGAAATTAATATACAAAGAAGATTTAAAAAAATGCGGAATTTTCACAGAACTTACTTTTGTGCAAAAATTGTTTTTTCTAAAACCCGCCAACGTTGAAAAAGTGCAAAACGCATTTAATGTTTTAATCAATACCGGCAAAATAAAAGATGGATTGTCCCCCGCCAATAAATTTGCTACTTTAGAATTATTTGAAACCTACCAAAACCAAACCCCATGAAAAAATTGATTTTAAGACCCGTTATTTTATTTTGGGCAGTAGCCTTTATTTTAATTATAATAGTTCATCATATAACCCCAAATCCCTATAAATAAAATGAAAAAAATTGAAAATTACATTACAAAATACCATTACAAAATTGGAATCACAATTGTTGTATTATGGGTAATCACTGGAGTAATATTATTTATTTAAAAAAATAGAAATTATGGAATTTAAAGGAACAAAAGGGAATTGGTTTTATGATGAAAACACGAAAGGAATTAAAAATATAAATGTAAAAGGATTATTAGCTACCGCATGGAGTGTTTATGATTCTGATACGCATGAAGAAAGACTGAAAAACGAAAGTTGGTTATCAATGAGAGAAAGAAGTAAGTATATAAGGGATAATTGCGAATTAGAACAACTTTCAAATGCAAAACTAATAGCATGCGCCCCGGAAATGTTATTTGCTTTACAAGAAGCAATAACATTGCTATATGGCACTACCGAATTTGAAGTGCTAGAAAATTACAGAAAAAAAGTAAATTATTTTGAATTACTAATCAAAAAAGCAACCGAATAATAAAATCAAGAATATGAGTGTAAAAAAAATAATATCGGCTATTTTCAATAGCATAGAGCAAAAAAGTAAATTGGATTTAATAACGGAACTATTAACCGTCGGAAATTCTACCGAACAAGCCTTAGGATTATACAAAAAAGTAAACGCTAATTTTATTTACGAAATGGAATTAAGGCGAAAGCAGAACGAAAAAGAAAATAGTTTAATCTTTACCCTGAATAAAAACAGACCGATTTACGATGAAAATTTTGATAAAAAATTAGCGGAGTTAGAAATCAATTACGAATTGAAAAACTAAAAAAAAAGAAAATGAAAACGAATAGCGAATCTTCCAAAAAAATATTGGAAGAAATTAGAAAGAAAAAAGAAGAAAATGAAGCGGTTTCTCTAAGTGAAGCATGCGAAATTTTAGGCATTAGCCGCAGCACCTTATATGTTTATATGGATAGTGGTTTGATTGCTAAAGTAATGCAAGGAAAATCACCTAAAATATTATTAACCGAGATTAAAAGATACTTAAATTCTTAAATTATGGAAAACAATAACGAATTAGCTTTAATTGAAGCTAGTGATTTAAGCCTTGTAGAGGACAATAATTTAAATGCGAACCAATTAGCTTTAATACTGAAAAGAACGCCAAAACAGTACGTAAAACAACGTCCAGCGAAGGGCGGAGGTACTTGGGAATATGTTACGGGAGGTTATGTTAAAAAATGCCTGAACTTAATGTTTGGTTGGGATTGGGATTTTGAAATTATAGACGAAAAAATATTGCACGGTGAAGCAATTGTAAAAGGGCGTTTAACGTGTCGTAGTGCAGGAAAAACAATTATAAAAATGCAATTTGGTAACAAGGATATTATGTATCGCAAGCAGAATCAAGATGAAATACAAAAAGGAATTGATAAGATTCCTTTATCCATAGGAAATGATTTAAAAGCTGCATCTACTGACGCATTAAAAAAATGTGCTGCCGAAATCGGTATTGCTAATGATATTTATAATAAAGAAGATTTTAAAGAAGTGAAAGTGGCACTGGAAAATACTTTGCCGGAACTCAAACAAATTTACGAAATCAAAAAAGAATTCATCAGTCCTGAGGAGCAATTGCACTACGAAAGAATTATAGACACTAAAGAAAAATTAAGTTACGAAAAAGCAATTAAATTATTAAAAAATGTGAACCATGAGTGAATTATCAAATATTAGAATCGGAAATATCACCTCATCTGAAATCGTTTCTTTAGTTTCCAACGGAAGGACAAAGGATAGTTTTGGTGCGCCTTTTTACACTTATGTAGACGAATGTATAATGGAGCGTTTTTTTAAGCATAAATTGGAATTGGAAAGTGATGTAAAGGCTTTTAGCTGGGGTAAACTGTGTGAGATTATTGTACACGATAAATTACCTCTTTCTTACATTATGCAGTCTGAAATAACCTATCCACATCCTGAAATTCAAGAATGGTGCGGTACTCCTGACGGTCAGGTAATTATAAATGATTGTTGTGATACAATCACTGATATAAAATGTCCTTTAACCAGGAAAGCCTTTTATAATTTGATTAAATTTATTTATGATTTTGATGGTTTAACTGTTACTAAAAAAGAAAGTTTTAACGGGGATGAAGTAATTCAGCAAATTAGAAAACAATCCAAAGAAGGCGAAAAATATTATTGGCAATTAGTTTCCAACTCTATTATTTTAAACTCTAAATATGCCGAGTTGATCATTTTTATGCCTTACCTAGAAGAATTAGCTGAAATAAAAGCATATAACACTACTCTTGACAATCCATATTGGAAAGTAGAATATGCCAAAGAAGGCGAACTTCCTTATGTTTATAAAGAAAGCGGAATAGATAGTGTAAATATCATCCGTTTTGAAGTCCCACAGGCAGACAAGGATTTTCTGACCGAAAGAGTTTTAGCCGCAATTGAACTAATCAACAAATAAAATTATGGTAGAATTTTGGAAGAAAAACTTGAACCCGATAACGATGTTCACCACAGCAGTTCCTTACAGTGAAAAACGAGGGCAATGTAGAGTAAAAGGCAGTTGGATAAAAGACAGCGAAGTAGAAAATCATGTCAGTGCGGTTTATTTGCGAGAAGAATATAATATAGGGGCGGTAAAACTAAAAAGGCTGTTTGCTACTTTAGGCGATACCCCAAAGTTTAACCGAAGTAGCACATATTATTCGCTTAAAAACCTAGAACACATAAAAGAGCTGTTAAGCTGTAAAAAAGAGTCTGTTGATATGAGTATGTATATCAGCAACCAGGAATTAATGACGATGTTTGGTTTCAATACATTCAAGGCTTTTTATATCGCTGATAAGGAAAAATTAGAGAAGAAAAGACTTTCCGGAAACGTTAGTTATTACGCAAAAGAAAAGGCTATTTTGGCATTTGAAAAATACAAAAAAGAGTAACGTCTCGCAACTATGCGTGGTTTTTCGAAATGGGTAATTTAAAATAAAAGTAATTATGGAAAAAGAATTTATCGTGTTTTATGAACACACAGAATATGGTTATTACACCATAACAGTAGATGCGGAAGACATTGTAGATGCATTGAATGATTTTAGCGAAAATTACGCTTACAATGAGATATATGGAATTATGGAAAAGAGATAATAGTATTACTTATAACGTTTCGCAACCTTGCAAGGTTGTGGATTATTCAAGACAAATAACAACAAATAAACATTAATAATTAAATTATGGAAAATATAGACAAAAACACACCGATACCACAATCTCTCAAGACTGCTGTTAGTGATAGTACTTTTCGCTATTGCTGGCTAAATATTAATGATGGTAAATTCTCAAATAGTTGGGATGAAAAAGATATGAAGTACATTGATAATGAAATGTTATTAATTGCAAATAAAGACGGATGGAAACTCATAAAATACGAATGTCTTACGGATAATAAATTTGAGTTTTACAACAAAATGCAATTGCGATAGGTGTATTATCACTAACGTTTCGCAGCCTTGAAATGCCACCTCTGTACCAGCGAGATTTTGGCGGTAAGTCAAAACTGCTGTTATGCGTTCGGCTTTGTTAAAATAAATATTAATCAAAAAATAAAAAATTATGCCACAAGAAATTAAACAAGTAAAAACAGTAAAAATAGACTTTAAATGCCCTGAATGTGAAGATGGTTATTTAAGACCAACTGGACAATGTTTTACAACTCATCCACCCCAATATCCACATAAATGCAACAGTATAACTTGTAGTTATACTGTAACTTTTATAAATAAAACATATCCTTATGTAGATTATGTTTCTGACGATTCCAAAGAAGCTGACGTATAACGGTGGACGCTTGTAATAGTGGCGATAAAGCCATTTTTACAAGCATATGTTATATTCTCGGCTTTTTGACTAATAAATTAAAAATAAAATTATGAAAACAGCATTGCAAGAATTAATAGAAATTATTAAAGACAAACGAAAAGAAAGTGATATTTCAAATACACTTTTAAGATTTTGTCAAATTGAAGCGGAGAAACTTTTAGAAAAAGAAAAACAACAACTAAAAGAAACTTGGAACGACGGATTTATGACCATGAGCTGGGATAAAATGGTATCCGATAAAAGAGAAGATTATTTTAACGAAACTTTTGGCGACAAAGTTGAGGAAGATGTTCCCTAACGTTCGCTGCTTTGCTTAGTGGCGGAAAATTCAACACGGATAATAACAAAAATAGACTAATAATTAAATTAAAAACAATATGGACAAAGATAAAACAATACCGACATTGAGCAAAACGGCTGTTATGCAATCGGTTTTATCAAATGAATTAAAGAGTTTATTAGAAAAAAGAATTTACAATCACGAAGAATGTATTTGTAAAATAGAAGAATTAGTAGATAAACAGACTATTGATTTTGCAAATTGGTTTTTAAGCACTCGTTTTGATTCAAGCGGTAAATATTCAAATAAGACAGATTCAGAACTTTTAGAAATTTTTAAACGAGAACGTTCTGAAACTGTTGCATAACGCCCTGCAACTTGTGGTAGTTTGGGATAAATAAATCCTAAAGTACCGATTCAAGACAGATTTTACAAATACAAGACCAAAAAAAAAATTAATAACTAATACCCAAATTACCACAAATTGCTGTTATAGCTTGTGGTGGGTAACTAAAACAAAACGTGATGACAACAAAAGACGAAGCATTAAACGAATTTAAACAGTTTTTAGAAGATAAAAGACAAGAGTATTCAGATGAAGTTGATGACGAGGCAATGCAATGGCAAGAAGATGCCGACCAACCAGAAAGTGAAGATTATGAACTTGCTAAAAAAGAATACGATGAAATTCTAAAAAGAAAAGGAGAAATTGACACATTGTTGGGTGATATTGAAAACTTCTTAATTAACCAATAATAGCCATAAGCTATAACGTTTCGTGGCTTTGTGCAGGCGGAAAAATAAAACCGAATAATTGAATTAATCACTAATAATAAAAACACACCAAATGAGTGAATTAAAGACTAAAGCCCGCTTGCTCAAAACCGCTGTTATGCGTTGTTTTTCTAAATTCAAACATATTTTTAGAAATAGAAAATACGATGTTTACTGTCCTTATTGTTCAAGTTGTGGTGAAACTGGATGTTGCTCTCCGACTTCTTGTATTAATCATAAAAAGGGCTTCTACTGCCAAACCAATCAAGATGCTTTGAAAGTTTCGTATTGGACTTTAAAAGAGTTCTGGAAAGAGTTTGACAACAAGAAATATCCAGAAGTAGAAAAATTACTAGAAAGTATTTATTCTAAAAATTACGAAGAACAATACGAGTATCGAAAAGAAGTAAACGATAAAAGCAGAGTTTCACCCGCTAAAAATGTTCAAGAAGTTGAAGAATGGTGCAAACGGCAATTAAATAGAATTGTTAATCGATAACGTTCTGTTAAATAACGCATAACGTTATCAGGCTTTGCCATCGTTGCGGTGATAATCACCGTTAAATCAGAAATTACTAAACTTTAAATACGACACCGTAAATCCAAAAAAGTACAAATAAAAGCAATGGGGCAAAACCTGTGTTAGGGTGCGTAGTGGGTAATTAAAAATAAATATAATTATGACAATAAATAAAACAAAGAATTTATCGGCTGAAAAGCACGGATATTATGATTGGGAGGAATTTATGAGGTTAACAATGAATAATCATTCCGCAATTAATAAAGTTACAACAACAGCTATGAAAATATATTTAGACAATAATAAAAAAATATAGTTATGAAAATAGAAGTTATAGAAAGATACATGGATTTCCCTCTTGTGGAGATAAAAATAAAAAAAATCTCAATAGTTATACTTTTTTGGAATACTAAAAAATGGGATAAATGGGAAATAAAAAAAGGGTTTTACAATAAAACATATAAATTACATCCAATAGAATTTACAATTTACAAATAAAATATATGAAAACAATTATTATAAAGCATGTAGATGGAAAAACTAATATTACCGCAAAAGTTTTTATTATTGGAGAATCAATAAGTTTAGAATATAAATTTAAAGGAATGACCTATGGTAGAGAATTAACTTTATCAGAAGCTTACGAACTGGGGATATTAGAATGTACGCATCCAAGAGAAAAAAGTAGTTATATTGGGAGTAACTTATTGAGGTGTAATATTTGCGGTAAAGAGTTTTCGTAGCGAAAAATGTAGCTATGCACCCTAACGGACGCATGATTGTCGTAGTTGCATAATTAAATTAATCACAAATAAAAACAAGAATGAAAACAGTTGAAGAAATAAAGGAGTTATCGGAAAAAAGATATGGTACTAACCCGAATAGTTTTGGCGGGCAAAGAGACGGCTTTAAGGAAGGATTTAAACAAGCACAAGAAATGCAATTACTACAATCATGTGTTAGCGGTTCGTTGCTTTATGCGAATATGCCTATGTGTAATAAAAACGGAACAGGTACTTATTGTAGTAAATGTGGAGATGTAACGAATTGCAATGACCGCTAACGTTCCCACGCCTGTTGCTGTTGTGGGGCAAAAATGCGTAATATTTCGGAGTTGCTAAAATAATACTGAAACAAAACCAATTAAAAATTAATCACTAATTCCACAATAGCTACAGACGTGTGTTAGCAGGAGTACGGATTTTAACAACAAAATATTATTATGGAAAACACTAAAATAACAACAGAAATAATGTTGCAATTAGGATTTATTGCAAAACCAAGGTCTTTTAAAATTTTAAATTTTAGGCTAGAAAAACACCCAACAATGAACTGGTTATTATTTAAACATCGGGGAAAAGACACGGAATATTTAAAAAACGTAAAAGATTTGTTTGATTTTATATGTAGAAATAAAATACTAAGCGAAAAAGATTTTCGAAACGATATTTCTTCAATGCACGAATTATAGTATTCCTGCTAACGTTTCGTGGCTTTGAGAAGGCGGGAAATTTAAGACAAATAATAACAAGTAAACTAAATAATAAAATGAGTAAAAATAATTTAAACACAAAAACAATACCCGCTTTATCAAAACCACTGTTACAAGCAGGTTTTTTGACTTCCACTAAAATTTATAGGAAGTATATGTTTATGTATGGAATATTATCTGTTCTATACGTTTTAGAATATTTTGAATTTGATGAAAATTATGAGGAATGCCAAAAGATTATTGATGCTATAGAAGAGCAAGAAAAAGCACTTGACACCAATTTATTTTCAACGATAACAACCGAGACTATAAAAGAAGTGGTTGAGAGTTATAAAAAATTTAATCTTACTGGTAAAAATGCTATTGAGAATAGTAAATATTATGCAACTTTAATTCTAAAAGAGATTGAATGCACTTTCGTTTAAACTTGCTTGTAACGGCTTATGATACGGGAGGTTTTTCGGAATGGCCAAGAACTATACTTTCTGGCCATTACAAATAATAACAAGTACAGACAGATAAATCAATAATCAAAAATGCCGAAAATCTATTGTATCATATGTTATATTCTCGGCTTTTTGACTGATAAAATAAAATATTATGCAACCAATCGACGAAAGAAAAGAAAGAGGAATTACTATTTCAAGTTATTCTACCGTAATAGTTCCTATGGGTATAAGTAATGCAAATGATATTATGATGTATAAAGCAGAAATAAATATTGAATACAAGAAAATTAGAAACAAAATGACACACCTTATTTCAAAGAAAAAGAAGCGTAAATAAAAAGCAATAGTACCTTTCGCCAGAAAGTTGCTCGAAGCTGGAATATAACTATTGGCTATAACCTATAAAAGTATTACTTTATTATGGCAACACCTTTAAAATATACTAAAGTCAAGGTAATTAAAATAACCGAAGTTCAACACCAGACTTTAAAGAAACTAGATAGCTATCAAATTAATGTGGCTCAATTTATTCGTGAGGCAATTTCAGAAAAGATAAAAAGTGAGTATTCATCATTACTGCCCAAACCTAAAAAGCCATATTGCCCTTTTTAAAACTAAAACCTGATAAATATGCATACAAACAATGATTACTATACTATTTCGAGTAAGATCAATAAAGAAGATACATCGCTTTATGAGATTATAGAAAGTTCTGCAACGTTTCCGGATGATTTATTTTTGAAACAAGTAAAGCACGAAATGGAATACTACAACATTGACTTGGAAAAATTGGCAAAATCTACTTACATCAGCAATTTTAGGCTTGGATTTTTACTAAGCGGAAGCGGAATTATAGAACAACACGAAATAGACAAAATAAGAAACAGACTTCACTTTTAAAACTATGGAAATATCTAAACTAGAAACCCCAAAACATTACGACAATTCCAAAGGTACTTTGTATAAAATAGCTAACGAAAGAGGTTGGAATTCCTATCTTTTTGAAATTGTAAAACGTGTAGAAAGAGCAGAAAAAAAAGGAGAATTTATAAGCGATATAAAAAAATCAATTATAGTTTTAGAATTATACCTTCAAGAGCAAGGTCATAAATTCACAAACGAAATAGAACCATTAAA
>Ga0326734_1000025_pt1 | contig 53454 bp, 83 predicted proteins | sample 15_GP2_1315_FD_207944 | JGI IMG/M metagenome (GOLD analysis project Ga0326734, IMG submission 207944) | Glacier ice microbial communities from Ngari, Tibet, China - 15_GP2_131.5 | ecosystem: Environmental > Aquatic > Freshwater > Ice > Glacier | place: China: Ngari, Tibet | collected 2018-07-18 | reverse complement strand
CGAAGCGGAAGATGTCGAAGTGCATTTCCGATCTCATTGTTGTAGGCCTTGTGCCGACAGAAGTGCAACCAGTCAAGATTGACGATGCTGCCGAGAAGAAACGCCAGCGCCGTAATTTCCTGGCACGTCAACGAAGGGCATATAAGAAATGATAGCTCAAATCAAATTCATGGAAGCCCGTGACGGAACAGAAGCAGCGATCGTCTACGCGAAACAAGCACTGAAGGCATATCGTCAAGCTGCTCGTATTCGCGGTGTCAAGGGCAGACACTTTTGCCATGAGAAAACCTTCCGGCCGCATTTCGTTCAAAGCATAATCGAGATTCGTAAATTCCTGAGAGAACAACCATGACCTATGTCACATCTCATCTCGGTATTGAAATCGAGCATCTGCATCCGCTGCCTGGTATAGTCGATCTGAACATCAAGTCAGCATTCGTGCAACATTGCTTTACGCCAGCGTCGATTCGCGACGTGACGATCGTCAGTGAGCACATCGGCGACGTGTTCGTCAATGGCAAGCTCATGACGAGCGTCGAGCCACACGAGCGTGAAGACATCGAAGCTCTCGAGAAACTGCGCACGATTATGGGAATTGACAGCGCGATCCCGTACACGATCTACACGTTTGCAGAAATTCGGCTGCGACGGCTGCAATCAGAACTCGACCAGTGTCGAGCGGCACTCGCAGAAGCTTTGAAGCTTTCGAGATGCTAAATACATCTCATCCCCTATTGATTGACTATCATGTCTAAGAAGCTTATCATCGGCTGTTGCATCGCCTCTGCTATTGTCAGTTCCGGAGTCGGCATCATGTTTGGTATCTACCAAAAACCGGTCGTGAGCAACCTGCCCGACTTCAGCAAACTGATCGAGGAGGATGGACCTGGTGTCGTTCACATTCGCACCATTGAAAACCCGAAAGCAAAAGCTTCCACTCCTGCAGAGCTGAAGGATTTACTGCAGGGCTTCTTTGCTCCACGACTTTCCAGCGAAGACCCGGATCGCGGAATCGGTTCTGGGTTCATCATTTCCAGAGACGGTTATGTGTTGACCAATGCACACGTTATTGACGGTGCAACTGATGTCACTGTTGTACTTACCGACCACAGAGAGTTCAGGGCCAAAGTTCTTGGCTTTGACAAACGCACTGACGTGGCACTGCTGAAAGTAGACGCAGAAGATTTGCCACACATTCCAGTCGGCAAGTCCAGCAAAATCAAAGTTGGGCAGTGGGTATTTGCAATCGGCTCACCGTACAATCTTGAGAACACAGTGACTGCTGGAATCATTTCTGCTGCTGCGCGAGATGCCGGCGAGTACTTGCCACTGATTCAGTCTGATGTTTCAATTAACCCTGGAAATTCCGGTGGTCCACTGATCGACATCGACGGCAAAGTGATTGGTATCAATTCACAAATCCTCACGCAGTCTGGTGGTTCTGCCGGCATTTCATTTGCTGTGCCGATCGACGAAGCAATGCGTATTGCCAACCAGTTAAAGAATTCAGGTAAAGTAACGCGTGCAAGACTTGGCGTACAAATTGCTGACGCAACACTCGGCGGGCATTTCAGTTCTCGTGACGTGCTGGTTGCGAGAGTAGAAGAAGACGGACCAGCACGAGATGCAGGTATTCAAGCTGGTGACATCATTCTCAAGTTCAATGGCGATTCAGTCAACGGACCAGCGGACTTGCCATGGCGTGTTGGTGCTGCAGAAATTGGAAGCGTTGCTGTTGTTAGTGTATTGCGTGGCATTGATAAATTGAATATTGATGTGAAGATGGTTGCACTCGATGAAAGCAAAATTCAACTGTCTGAAGAAATTATCGTAACCCCTTAATAAACACTGTGCACAAATGCTGGTTCCGTGTATAATGACTCCATCGACAAAACACTGGAGCAAAGAACATGGGAACTTACGTCTACGCACTGAACACCAAAGTCCGCACCATCGGTGCTGTAACGGTTGGCGTAGCTGAGTACCGCTACAAAGACGGCTGGGGTGTTTCGAACGCGGTTCATAATCGGACGTGTGGTCGGCGCATTGAACACTTCAAGAATGTCGGCCTGCCCGATTACTTCATCATGACCAAGCCTGAAGAAGGCGGAGCAGTGTTCGCCTTCACGACCAAAGAAGGTCGTCCAATTTACAGCTGCTTCAGCGACGGTATTTCCTTCAACAAAGTCGGCACGCTCAAAAAAGTTGGGCGGAGCTGGACCATCGTCTGGAATTAAAAAGTACTGTACATTCGCAGAGCGCAAGTGTATAATCTTTCTATCGACTCTTTCAAGGACATCAAATGGCAACGATCACCAACGTGCAGCATCTGAAGGCTTTCATCGATGGCGTTAATCTGTGGGCACCGTTCACGAAAGACAAGAAAACCTTCGATCACAAGAAGCTGTCGCAAGGCGATATCGACACCCTGCTGGAGAAAGTCGAGAACGAACTGTCGCCAGAAAACCTCTGCTGTGATGGCGAGCTGCGCGGTCGTACTCTGAAACTGAAAACCGACAAGCTGGTCGGGGCCAAAGCACAACTCATCAAACTCTCCAAATGATCAAATCCAACAAAATATTTTTCAGCTATGTCGCGGCAGTTACAGTTCTCTTTGGAACTGGTACCGCGCTCAGTGGGTGTGTTGACCACCAGCAACGCGCGGTAGACACGATGCCAAAGCTGACGTACAGCAAAGACACCCGCACTGGTTTTTGCTTCGCCGCGGCATACGCCGGCTCGAATGCTGGCATGTTGACAATGGTGCCATGCTCCGGTGAAGTCGAGCAGTTGATCAAGGCGAACAAATAATGCAAACCTGGTTGATTATCTACTGCGTCTTCTCGACGTGCATTTTCCTGTACGGCCTGCACACAGCCTTGGAAGACGTGACGATCATGCGACACACTGGTGAACCCGGATACCCTGATCCGCCTGGTGCATTCATCGGCGGGTTGCTTGTGTTGTCGTTCATTCCGTTTTTGAATGTGCTGTTGCTTGGTTTCACAATGTTTTATCGCCGCGGGCATCTGTGAAGTTCTTCTGCGACAACGGCCGACATCTCGTCTGTGTTCCGTACAGCGTCGAGAACTTACACGCAATGGCAGAGCAACTGAACATCAAGCGATGTTGGTTTCACAATGACAGCCACCCGCACTACGATATTCCGAAGAAGCGTATCGCGGAGATTCAAGCCCAATGCGAGGTCGTAACATCTCGCGAGATTCTACAAATCATCAAAGGATAATATGACCCATCCACTCGCACAACAGTTGATCGACTTCCTCCGCGAAGCATCTGACATCGATCAAGCCGATGCAGCCGGTTTCGTCTTCATGAAAAAGCTTCGTGACAACCTCGTCTTCTGTGGCCTCGATTCACTCGAAGCAGAAACAATCGCCAGCAGCATGGAAATCGAACTTGAAAACGGTTCGCTGTCAGATGAAGACATGGACACGATTGCCGTGCTGTACTGCAAACTGATCATGAAAGCAAAAGACGCACTCGATCAGAGCGGCTTCGAATATAGCGAAGTCGTGCTGAAGAACATCGCAAAGCGGTTCACGCTCAAGCTGTCATGAAAACCGCGAACTTCCCGCGCAAGACAATCCAGGGCCTGAACGGGCATAACTTTCCGTTCGGCACTGACGAGAACGATTGGCTGATCTCGATCACTGATTCGAATGGTGATGATGTCAAGGTCGAATTTAAATTCGACCGCATCATGTTCCTGCAGTTCAACGACACGCAGACGATTGGCAAGGGCGAGATCACAGACACTCAAGCTGCTGAGATCGCATACTTCATCAAGGCAGCCAAGATCGAGAAGAAGAATGTTTGGGTCAACTGCCACGCCGGTATTTGCCGCAGTGGCGCAATCGTCTCGCTGCTGGTTGATCTCGGTTGGGAATATGCTGACTCGCACGAATCGCCAGGTCGCATTCCGAACCATCTCGTCTACGACAAGGTGCGGAAACATTTTCCGGAACTCAAACAATCCTGGGACAAACCTGGTATAATCACCGGTGATGAAGTAGACATCTGGGTCGCAGCGAAGGGGTGGTAACATGACAGTTGAAATAATTCAAGCAATAGGTGAGAGCATCGTCCAGCCGATCTGCATCGTGCTCGGGGTATGTGCGTTACTCTTTTACCTTTACAAAATCTCGAGGTAATCATGTACGCAATGAATACGGGCGAATTTAAAATGGCGCCACTGAGTGACTTCGCCGTGACTTTCACGGATCACCGGAAGAAGCCGGATGTGAATATGTCGTGGGACGAATGGTATGATTATGCTGGCCGTCCGCACTTCGACATGGAAGACAACGTGACATCCACACTTGTCATCTTCAACATGAAGAAACCGGAAGGCATCAACGTAGTGATGCCGCAAATCAACCCACCTTACGAACTGGTTTGGAAGCAAACATGAGCAGACATTATATGAGACGTGATACGAGCGGAGCTGGTTTTGGTCTGTTCTTCCTTTTGTGCTGGTGCGCGGTCTGTGCTTGGCTATGGCCATACACGCTGAACAGCTGGCTCGAGTACGCGGGCAAAGCTCCGCAAGTTGTGTGGTGGCAAGGCGCACTGCTAGGGTTCGTTCCGTACCTTGGGAAGCTCGCAATCGCGGCGGCAGTCATCACCTGGTTCTTGATGATGTTGCTCAAATGAAACATTTACCTTACATCATCGCCGGCTTGCTCATGTTCATCGCCGGCTTGCTCATGTTGGCATTGTTGGTTAGCGACCCAAGTCTGATCCCGTATGCCGTTGGTGGTTGCATCACCGGCATTCTGTTGGCCGGCTTCGTCAAAAAATAACTGTGCATTTTCGATGGATAGTGTATAATCATTCCATCGACAAAATTTCGGAGTTTGAAATGACCAAGCAAATCAAAGTAGGTTTCTTCACGATGGCTACTGTAACAGCTGTTTGCGCTCAAAAAGATCTGACCGCTGCTCGTGAAATCGCGATGGCTGATGTCACGAAGATGCATGGTATCGCTACTCCTGAGAACGTGGCCAAAGCCACTCGCATGGTAGAGAAAGCCCGCACTGTCCGGAATCTCGGCCTCGACATTACCAACTTCCTGCTGGCACACCCTTCCGAAAACCTGAAAACGATCCGCTAATGAAACCACGTATCCACGCTGAACTGATCCACGCTTTCGCGGATGGTGCAGATATCCAAATGCTTTGTGAAGCCGAAGATATCGAAGTCTGGTCGGACTGTCCGAATCCAGACTGGAGTCCAAACGTCGCGTATCGTGTCAAACCAATCGACTATCCAAAGTCGTCGCTGGGTTACAATGATCTGTGTCGCATCTGGAATGCAGCACACAATGTTCCAGGTGGCGAAGGTGTTGCAACAAAAGCGCTGCGCATGTGCGCCAATGAAGCCGTAGTATGGTTCATCCGGTCTGGTGCAATGAAAGATTACGTCGACCAGCACGGCGTTTAAAAATATACCCCAAAAGAAAAGCTTCGTTCTGGAAACAGATCGGAGCTTTTTTCCGTTTGTGTTATGATTGTGTATTGACAACCTTACACAACACACCATGTTCCCACGCACTATCCCACTCGAAGAAGACTTTCACAAGCTGACCTTCAGCGAGCGAGGTCTCGACCTCGACAAGAATTTTAAGTTCCTGGCTCTCGCAACTGACACTGGCTTCACCGTTCCAGAAGCTGATGACGCGCCATACGACGTCGCACTCGGCAATCAGTACTTCGATCTGAAACTTCTCACCGACAAGAACGGTCTCGAGCGGACTGACTACGTCTACCTCTCCCACAACGAATTCCTCTTTGCAAAAGAGCATGGCATGACCTATGTCGTGTATCGCGAACGATCAGATCTGAACGAGGCTCTGCTGACTTCAGTATTTGACTTCGCCTACGCCCGGGAAGTCGGAGCAGTAGAACTGTTTGTCGACGGCAAGAAAGTATTCTGCAAAGCAACAGGCAAGCCTGAAACTCCATGGTCGATCAACATTACTCGACTACAAGAATGGCTAGCGCGCGACATTGAAAAAGACGTAATGTTTCCTGAATCATGGTATAATAGTTTCACTCTCCTAACGCAGCAATAATCCCGAAGGAGAGAAAAATGGGCCAACCCCAAACACCAACTTTTGTATCAGAAGTAAACGAGCCAGGTATCACCGCAGCAATTATGCCACAGAGCGGCATCAGCTGGGTGAATGACATTGCAGAGATGCATGACAAGTTCGGCGTGAATCCGGTAATCCGCACGCTTGACAAGGACAAGCTGAAACAGTTCCTTCAGTTCCGTATCGACTTCCTCCAAGAAGAACTGGATGAAATGAATGCTGCATTGAACGATCCAGAGTTCACGAAAGACCGTGCCGACGAAACTGTCGATGCACTGATTGACTTGAGCGTGGTTGCAATCGGTACACTGAACGCGTTCGATGTCAACTCGGACGAAGCATGGCGTCGCGTCCATGAAAAGAACATGCAGAAAAATTCAGGTGTAAATGCGAACCGACCAAACCCTCTCGGACTTCCTGACCTTATTAAACCGGCTGGCTGGTCCGCACCATCGCACGCGGACAACGTCGGCCTCCTCTCGAAAGTATTCAATGACTGAACCAACAACCATTACCATTGACGGATCTGCGGAACGCGAAATATCGAATGACGTCGTGGCAATTTTCTTCGAGGCACAACGCCAAGGTTCCATTGCACAAGATGTTCAAGTGCAACTGCGCGCTGCGATCCGTGAAGCTCTCGATCTGATCCACCCACATCTCAAGCCAGAAGAAGTTGAAGTATCGACGGACAGTTTCCAAGTCGAGCCAGTCTACACTGCCAAGGGCAAGATGGACAGTTACCTTGGTATCGCCCGGGTCACTATCAAGGGAACCGACAGTGCTAAGATTGCGCAGCTTGCCACTGATGTGAAAACCATGATGGTCAAGGGTTCACAGAATTCGGTCAGCCGCAAATTGCGTACCAGCGTTGAGGCTGAATTGATGACTGAAGCAATCACAAACTTCCGTGCCAAGGCAGACGCAGTGACTGCAGCATTCGGGTACAAATCCTGGGAGCTGATGTCTTCGCGCGTATCCACAGGCAGCGACCATCATCGTTCATACGGCAAGGTCATGGCGATGGGTGGTGCGATGGGTGGAATGGAATCAGCGCAGTCGATCGAAAGTGGCAAGTCCACGATCACCGGATCGGTCTCAGGCACGATCACTCCGTCCCTCAAAAAGAAACAATAATTTAACCTAGTTTGGAATCCCTATGAAAATCCAATCACGCCCGGCAATTGACACGACACCATCTATGTGTGTGGATGAAATGACTGTGATGATGCGCGATGTCCTCGAGTGCGAGGGCGTTGCCACCAGCGACATGTACCGAAAAGTTCTTACACTCGGTGCGTGTTCGTTGTTGAAGCAACAAGGATACCTAGCGGATTACCAAGTTTCGGTTGGTGGTCGTGGATACTACGACATCGAGGTCTCGGCGCAGTTGCCAGATGGTGAGTACGTCCGCATGTCACTGTGAAAACATCTTACTTCGGGAACCTTAAGAACATTGAGGTTCCCTTAAGTATTTCTCAGTATCCACCGAAATGGTACAGCGGGCCGCAGTTGAAAATGCTGGCTCCCACTCCTGCCATGCTGCGTGCTATCAAAGGTGGAGGTAGTCATCACGACTACACCATGGAATATAGTCTCCGTGTGCTCGATCATCTCGACGCACGGGAATTGTACGATGCGATCATCGAGGAATATGGGAACAATGTGACCCTGCTCTGTTATGAGAAGCCAGGTGACTTCTGCCACCGTCGTCTCGTCGCAGACTGGTTCGAACAGAATTTACAAATTGAGGTTCCCGAGTGGACAAAACCTATACCAAAGAAGAGCTCGACGCTCATCTTCTGATTGCTGAAGACAACCTGATGCGCGCCATCAATGCCATCACGGATTGCCTCGAGTACGAATTTGAGAATGAATTTATGCCGGAGTTCGAGATGCTGAATCCCCGGCGCATCCAATGGATGGTTGCAAAGCAACGTGTGCGGAGAGCAGTCTGATGTTTGGCATTCCAATTGTGATTGACCCCGCGCTGGACTATGAGCCGCGCATGACATGCTCTCCTGAGTTTGTACGCATACAGACACCTGAACTTGTAGCCTCAACCAACGCTTGGATGCTGGAATTCTTCGGAACACATAGTGTGATCAAGATTGCTGAGGACCCTCTTACTGGTCGAAAAACTCTGTTCATGGGTCCAAAAAGCTGGGCGAAACTGCCCAAGACTGAACAGAAATGTATGCCCTGGGAGTGGTGATTGGAACATTCAGAATCTTTTATAAATACCTGATCACACCCTTTCAGGTAAAATAATGCGCAAGATTAAGATTCTCAAAGTCAATGCAACAACTGGTGGAATCCCAGGTTCCATTGAGGTAGCCAACGACTACACCCAAATCTTTCAAGGGAAGTTTTATCGCAACCCCTTGACCGGTGAAGTTCTGCCGTCATACACGGCACCAGCGCCAGCAGGCTACACACTGATCAAGGCCACAACCTTTGACATTGTTGAAAATGCAAAGTACGGCGGTCGCTATACAGTGTACACACCTGTATCAGCAAGTGACAGAACATCAAGCAGTCTGCAAGCCGGACGGACACAGATCAATGTCAACGAGACGGTTCCATCTCTTGGCGCGAACGATCCTGCAACCCTCATCTCCGACGGATATATTACCAACATCAGCACGTACTTGCTCTATACCGGCACAGGTACAATTGTTGTTCCACCTGCTGTCAACATCACGACATATCCAATTGAATTAATGGGTCGTGACTCGTCTGGCTGGGGTGAAGCGTTCACACAGAACTTCGTCAACCTGGCTCGCAACTTCGCGAACCCTACTGCACCTGGCAGCCCGTTTGTCGGACAGACCTGGTACGACACTGACGATGAACAGGTGCGTGTTTGGAATGGAACCTCTTGGGAACTTGTCAACAAAGCCTCGTTCGGCGTTACATTCCGCCACACACAAGGTACTGCAGCTACTACGTGGACTGTTAACCACGGGCTTGCACTTGCAGCTCCGTACATTGCCTTCTGTCAGTTCTACGTCGACCGCGGCGATGGTCCACAGATTATAATTCCATCGAATGTTGAGTTCCTCACAGGCAACCAACTCCGTGTAACCTTCTCGAACCCAGAAATTGGGTATGTACTGGTGCGGCAATGAAATTAGCAGAACTACTAGAGGCGCTCAAGCCAAGCCAATACCGTTCCCTCGTTAAGGGCTGGGACAAGTCGAAGTACGCCAAGATCTTCAAGAAGTACGCCTCCGACAAGAAGGCATACCGCATCTACATCCCGCTGAAGGGAGACGCGGAGAGGATCTCCGCACCGTCCGCCATCGCGAAGGCGATCGCCGACGCCGGCTACGAGATCGAGGACTACGCCACGGGCATCGCCTCGAAGGACGACGGCAAACGGAAGGTCAAGATCGGCAAGCTGCTCAAGGACCCCGAACTGCTGAAGCAGTTTGCAGAGGACCCGAAGCGCGGGGGCGCGAAGCGAAGCGACTACGTGGTAGTGATCAGCCGGCACCCGTACGACCTCGGTGGAATGTCCACCGACCGAGGATGGACATCTTGTATGAACCTGGAGGACGGGGAAAACATGCACTACGTACCGCTGGACGTCAAGGGTGGCACACTCGTTGCATACCTGATCAAGAGCGACGATAAAAATATATCTGCTCCTGTGGCGCGGGTACTAATCAAGCCATTCACAAACAAGAAGAAGGTCGCCCTGGGGATCGAAGACCAGGTCTATGGGACCAATGTTGCCGGCTTCACGCGGACCGTGAAGGAGTGGGTGGGCGAGATCAACGGAGGAGAGCTAGACGGCGTATTCACGATGAAAAGGGGGCTATACCGCGACGGGCACGGCGCCTTGCTGTACATGGGGGGAACGGACGTCTCGCAGTTTGCCAATAATCCAGAGAAGATCGCTGGTGCAAATCTTACGGACAAGCAGATGATAGCCATCATGGACTTCCTGGCACAGGAAGAGGGCCACTCTCTCACCGGCAAGGCTTTGCGATATTTTCCTGATACCGTATCCACGCAGGTGCAGCTCGCCATGGTACGCTCCTTTGGCGGACATAATGCCATTCAGCACATCAAGGACCCGAGCGAGGCAGTGCAGCTGGCCGCCGTTGAGGACATGGCAGGCCTGGCGATCAAGTACATCAAGGACCCGAGCGAGGCAGTGCAGCTGGCTGCGATCAAGATCAATCCGTACATGATCGCCAACATCAAGAACCCGACCGAGGCGGTCCAGCTGGCCGTTGTTGAGCGGCGACCAGACTTCTTGGGAGCCTTTAACAACCCGTCCGAAAAGGTCAAGGCAGCGGCCAAGGCGGCCGAGGAAAGGAAGAAAGCCAAATGAAGCTAGATGAAATCCTCGACAAGGCTTTACCATTCAAGGTCATTGACACCGATGAATCAGAATTTATGGCCGAGTTCAAGGTCGAAGATCGTTTCATAATCTTCAGCGCTGTGAATGAAGGCATGATGGATGACGACGATGAAGGTGAATGGGATATTGTCTTTGGTGAGAAGGTTCCCGATCAGCGTCACAAAGACGATGACACCTATGCCACTGTGACCTTTGCCAAAACCAACAAAGGCAATGAGTTCCAGATTTTCGCTACGCTGAAAGCTATCCTGCAGAGATTCATCAAAGATGTGAATCCACGGAAGATCAAATTCAGTGCTGACAAGGAAAAGGGCAAAGCAACCCGTGCCGACCTGTACGCGCGGCTGTTCAAAAAGAATCTCCCAGCAGGTTGGAAAATCAACCGAGACGAAAGCCCAGTAAATCACGAACCGGTGTTCTTTACCCTCGTCAAAGAGGGTATGATGAAGCGGTCTGACCCCTACATCAGTGGCGAAACGGATACACCAACAAAGCCTCGTGTACCTACAGCTCACCAATCGAAGCTTGACACCCTCATGAAGAAGTCTGGTAAGTCCATGGAGAAAGTCGAAGCGGCTTGGAACAGAGCAGCGCGCGATACTCCGGACGGTCCGAAGAAGTGGGCCAACGTTATGATTCGCGCCAAGGCGGATCTTGGCATCAGTATTTAATTTCCCTAGATCATGGAAACGTGTTATAATGTTTCCATGAATATCTTTTATCTCTCCCGTAATGTCCAAGAATGTGCACACGCACATTGTGATAAGCACATCGTCAAGATGATCGTTGAGTATGCACAGATGCTGAGCACATGCCATCGCGTCGTCGATGGCAAGCATCAAGTCGTTATACACAAAGGTCGCAAGCAACAGCAATGGGTTCTCGCCGAGAATGAAGATGTCTTCTATAAAGGTTCCCACGTCAATCATCCGGATAATATCTGGATTCGAGCATCCTCAAAAAACTATAAATTCTTGTATGATCTTTTTTTCGAGTGCTGCAAAGAGTACACTCGCCGTTACGGCAAGGTGCACGCAACCGAAACTAAGACACTGTCGCTGCTGAGCAGCTTACCAAAAAACATTCCCGACGGCGAGTTCACTGATCCGCCGTTGTCAATGCCAGACGAATACAAGGTTGACGATGCTGTCATTTCTTACCAAAATTTATACGTGGGTAGCAAAGCGCGGTTCGCCCGCTGGACCAACCGACGCCCACCAGAATGGTTTATCCAAAGGACTACGAATTATGACTCATCCCATTTCGAACGAACGAATTGAATTCCTGCAAGCCCGTCATAAGGTTGTGTCGGAATGCATACGCATTGCCCAAAGTGAAATGTATGCACTATCATCAGGTGGTGCACAGCGCGACGATCTTTCCAATGCGCTGAAACATTTCAATACGGAATACATGGCCATCGCAATCGAACTCCGTGCACTGACGAAATTCGGCGTTACTCCATGAGAATCCACCAGCTGATTCCGATCGGCGGTGACCTCGTGATTTACAACGAGCAGTCAGATCATACAGTTGTATTGACACCGCAAGGTGCTGTGTACAACAACGAAGATACGAAGGACCTGTGCAACATGTCGGTGGCCTTCGGCAGACTGTTCACATCCGATCATTGGCGACCTGCCAGCGAATCAGAGATCACTGCATTCCGCGTTAAACCCAATACACACATGATGCACTTGGTTTGGGCAAAGCCAGCACCCAAGGTGCGTCCGAAACTTACAATAGTGAAGAAAGAATAATAATGACATACAAGAAAGAGATTGGCTTCGTGATTGACATCGAAGCCACATGCTGGGATACCAAGGAAGAACAGGGAACCAAGCCAAACGAAGTAATCGAGATCGGCGTTGCTGTTCTTGAATACGCGACCTGGACAGTTGTTGACAAGCAACGCTTCGTCATTCGACCACAGTTCACCCAGGTATCTCCGTTCTGCACCGAGCTGACTGGCTGGACGCAAGAACAGATCATCGAAGAAGGCAAGACCATGGCGCGTTCCCTCAAGGAATTCATCAACATCTTCAAGCCGACACCCGATCACATCTGGTATTCGTGTGGGCAGTACGACAAGAACATGCTCAGCTCGAAGACCCAAAAAGGTATCGGTGCGTTGTACGGAATCCAGGCCGACGTGAATCCGTTCGACTACATGGAACACGTCAACATCAAGACTGCGTTCGCCCAGAAGATGAAGTACAAGAAGGAAAAAGGTATGGCCGGCATGCTCGAAGTCATTGGTGAGAAGCTGGAAGGCCGTCACCACAATGGCATGGATGATGCGGTCAACATTGCTAAGATTGTAAAGTACGTTCTAGCATAATGGCGGAGCGGCCAGATGAACTCAAGGTTATTTGATATCATCGGCATCGTGTTAACACAGGCGTGGGGTCACATGTTGATTCCCACGATCCTGGGTACGATCGGCTGGCTCATTGCCGGGATCTGGCTAGACTACGTAATTGTGTATTTGTTACTGTGGATTGGCGCGTTCCTAGCCATTGGCTGGATCATTACCATCTGCTTTTGGGTCCGACACTACTGGGCCATCTACCGGCACGAGGAAGACTGAGTTTCCAAAGTCGTCTGTGCCAATACCTTCCAACGGTATCTTGAAAGTCTGCCCAGGTCTGGGCACGATCAATCCATTCAACTCGTTAAAGCGTTTGCGAAGAGCTAAAATTTCTTCGTGGGAATAACTGTGCCTGCCTTTGAGGCGGATCACAGCATCTATTGTTTCGCCTGAGCGAAATTTATGGAGGATAAAGTTCATACATCTATTTACTAAACGAGAAATATACAGCATTAGCTGGCAAATAAGAATCGGTTCGGCTGTCATCAAATAAGGCACCGTTATCCATAAATAGCTCAGATAGCTTACGTGGAACCAAGATGACTACACCTTCCGATATTTCAGCAAAAACAACACATGACTTGTGGATCGACGCCCGCCAGTTCAGCATCGATGTCTCCCGCCCTACACCAACAAGCATTAAGCTTACGGTCAAGCGACCTGTTGCCCTGTCTGTGACAGATGGCGCAGTTATTCTCCTGAGCGAAAAGCCGATCAGCGCATCTAACTACCCGCAAGACGGAACGGCCTACGCTGCAGATGCAGAACCTGATTGGTTGAATCCAATTCTAATGATAGGCGATGCACACGTTGTTGGTGCATTCCATGCTGCCATGGGTACTCAGTTCCCAACACCAGAGGATCTGACAGTCGACGCGGTAACGACTGGTTACCCAAGCACGATGCAGGTCTTTACGATCACCATCAACAATACTAACCCGAACAAAATCTACTACGCATCTGTCCATGCTTCATCGAACATTCTGCAGTACTACCCGATCGGGGTTCAATCGTATCCTTTAGTCGGAGCTGTCTCCGGCCACGGTGGTTCGGCTGCATATACAGGCAACATCCCGTCGTACCCACAAGCCCCAACAGCTCCGGCTCCGGGCATGGTCTACCACGACCAGGTGCTCAACATCGTCCAGTATTATGACGGTGTCTCCGGTTCATGGATTCCGACCGAAGCCAATATGATCCTGTCTGGACCGTACAACCCAGGTGTCATGGGCCAGGTCTACTTGATGGGTGGGCAACTACGTATCTTCAATGGCGTACGTTGGGCCGAACTGAATTCATCAAACCTGAAATTGCGCTCTGCCGTTGGTGACCCTTGGGTAGCTATGGGACGCTTCACATCTGAGATTCAAACACCAACACCTTCCGTTGCCGGACAAATGTATTACGACTATACACTTGGTCGCCTGTACTTCTACGATGGTGCTTCGTGGATCTTCCCGAATGCAACCAACACTCTGTACGACAACGGCACCTCACTGGTTCCAGCATTTATTACACCGATCACTGTTGAGACCGAACTGCTTCGCAACCCGTACCTGGGTCAACTCTTCTACAACACGACGTCCAAGGCTCTGAACGCCTGGAACGGTGTGTCATGGAACAAGGTCAACAGCGACCAGGCAGGTTCACCGTCCACTGAGAAGATTTCGATTGGTAACGACGGATCATACGACGAGCGCATTACCTTGATCAAGTCCCTGAATGCCCAACTTGGTTGGCCACAGCTTTGCGTCGAGCTGCAAGAAGAACAATTCAACATCGCGATCGACAATGCTCTGGACAACTATCGTCAGCTGTCGAGCGGCGCGTACCGCCGTGGCTTCGTCCTGTTCAAGCTGATTCCAGGTCAACAGAAATACTACCTGAACTCGGCAATCGACAAGACAGACCACATCGTTGACATCCATAAGATTCACCGCATGGGCCCACTGGGTGTTTACGGTGGTGGACCGAATGATGTTTGGGCTCACGCATTTGCACAGCAGTATTACAACCTGGCAGCTGGTGGCGGAGACATTCTCAGCACTCACTTAGTTGCAGCATACGGCGAAGAACTGAATCGCCTGTTCGCCGGCGATCTGACATACCAATGGGATGAAGCATCGCACGAGCTGGTTATCCTCCGTGCAATCCGTGGATACGAAACCGTTGTAATCGAAGCAATGCTGGAACGTTCAGAGCAGGAACTCCTCCTCGACCGTTGGTGCAAGCAGTACATTCAGAACTGGGCATTGGCTGAACTCAAGATGATGCTCGGCCTGATCCGCTCGAAGTTTGCTTCTGGTACTCCAGGACCAAGCGGCACGATCAACCTCAACGGTGAACTCCTGGTTTCCGAAGCGCGTCAGGACATGATGGAACTGAAAGAAGAACTGTTGAACTACGAATACGGTGGGCTGATTGGGCTCGGTAACGTAAGTTTTCTTATGGGGTAGTACCAAAAGTGCCATATATACCTTAGATAAACAATTTTAGGAAATATATGACACGGGCACAGCGCAGAAAATATCACTTCATTTATAAAACAACCTGCTTAGTTACAGGCAAGTGGTATATCGGGATGCATTCGACGGACGATTTGACGGACGGGTACAAAGGCAGCGGAACGCATTTAGCTCGATCTATAAGAAAACACGGTAAGAAAAATCATGTGTGTGTGATTTTAGAATTCTGTGTTGATAGAGAATCGCTGGGATTGCGAGAAGAAGAATTGATAACTGCGGAATTAAAATCCGACCCGCTGTGTATGAACATTGCTAGAGGTGGACTGGGTAATTTTCCAGGATACGTTTCACCTGAAGAATCAAAGTTAAAGAACTCGGTAGCAAGTAAGCTAATGTGGGAAAAGAGAAAAGCTGAAGGTTATATTCCACCGGCACAATCCCCAGAATCAGTTGCTAAACGAGCAGCAGCTAATACTGGAAAGAAACGCAATGCGGAGCAGAAGCAAAATCTTCTTGCTGGCCAGGAAAAATATTACGCTACAGCCAACAAAGAGGAACTAATCGAGCGCGGTAGAAAATCTGCCGCAGCCCGCACTAAAAACGGAACCAACCTAGGCGGAAGGCCAAAGGGAATACCAATGTCGCAAGAACAAAAAGATCGACAGTCTGCCAAACAACGCGGAAAACCTGCACCAGGTAATATTCGAGCGTCGTGTGCTTACTGTAAGAAGGAAACTACCATAGGTGCGTTGAAGCAATTTCACGTTAAATGCAAATGAAGACATTCAAGCAGTTTCTCTCCGAGGGACGAGGCAAAGCAGTATCGGCCGAAGATTTTATCAAGTGGGCAAACTCAAATTGCTCGAAGTATATTGCGGGCAATCAACATGTCTATCGCGGATTCACGAGTGGCGATGCTGGTATCACAATTGGAAATTCAGTTGGTACAAAGCCTCGTAAGAGTGTTGGTGGTATCCCCAACAACTACACTCTGTGGATTGATGGTCATCCGCGATTCAAAGGCTTCCCGAAGCGTTCGTCGTCATTCATTGCTTCAACCAGTGCGGGGAAAGCTGGCGACTTTGGTTACCCTCACCTGATGTTCATCAAGGACAACGATAAGGTCGCAGACGTTTTGGTTGGTGATATCTGGGTCAAGAAGGTTTTGCCAGATATAGATCTCTTAGGTTTAAATGAGCTTACCGAAACGCTCTTGCACAGGTTCGATATGGGCCGCAGCGAAAAGTATTTTGAACTTCAGAATGCCTTGCAGCACGTTTCAAAGAGGCTGATGCGTAAATGGTATGACGACAAGGTTAATCTCGCTACGTTCTATGAGGACCAACTTGAGCACTTGCTCAAAGAGATGGACAAGAGAAATTGGGACGACATGTGGGATGTTTGGAATGGTCTCGTCAAACCAGAGATTTTCGGCCTGACTACCGGTGCGAACATCGATTCGAGTGGTAGCGTTGAGGTTTGGATCGAAGGTGAATGCGGATTCATTTCACTTGACAGGAATCAAATAAGCGAAGAAGACAAAGTGCTTTTGACTGAATGGTTGAAAGATAAAAACGAGGAGTTGTCAAAACAACTCACAGCACAATGGAACCGCAAAGGCGCGGACGATTAAATGCAGACTTTTAAACAATTCCTTTCTGAATCACGCACTGCCGTCGTCGGCGTAGAAGCCTTCATCAAGTGGGCGGACACAAACGCGAAAGTGTATATGTCTGGACCGAAGTTCCTGTATCGCGGCGGATCTGGCGATGGCGAGAAAGGTCTGCGTCTTGGGTCATCGCTTGGTGGCTTGCCTCGCAAAAGCGCCAACACGTACAACAACTACACATTGTGGTTTGACAATCATCCCATGTTCAAAGACTGGCCGAAGCGTTCACAGGCTTGGATCGCTGCCGATGACCGAGACATCGCTCAAGGCTTTGGTTCGGCTGCTCTCCTCATAGTACACGATGAAGCCAAGATCGGGGTTGTAGGCGACCGCGACTTGTGGGATGCCGAGACCAAAATTTCGAATATGACCATTGAAGAGTTTAACCAAGTGTCAGAATCGCTGATGACCGACAAGCATGACACCTATCCTGAATTGGTATCTGCCTTAAAGAATATCGATTTGGAAGATGTGCAACGGCACGTAGAAGATGAGGGCGACCAAAGCTCGTCCATTGCCTCATTGTACAAGTACATGAAGCGTCTCAAGTTGGACAATCTATACGAGGCATGGGAAGCTGTGATGACACCGTCCCTGTTCCTTCGTAACACGACCGGTGCACAGGTAGGTAACCACGACTCAGATGGTGAAGTCTGGATCGAGGGTGAAGTTGGATTCATTCCAACTATCGGCCGCATGAAAGAAGCAGACGCAAAACGAATTATGGAATGGGCTGATCAATATCCAGAGCTACTTGAAGAACTGCAAGAACACTGGAATGCTCCTGACTGGAATGATTAAATGACTACACCACTACCACCAAAACGAACTACACTTGAAGAATGCCTGGATGCTGCAGGCTCCTTCAACAATCCGGTGACCCCTAACTCGGGCCTGCCTTATGCCCCACCACTTGGCCCTGGCGCAGTCATACCGCCTGGTGGCGGTGGAACCTACGTGCCTCCGGAATTCTGCGTTGGTACGTACAGGCTTTCGCAAGACGTTTGTGCATACACTGAGAACACTTACCAGGATGCAGTTGCTGCTGAAGCACTGAACATCTCTGGCGCGCCAGTCAATGTGTTCAAGCTCCTGGGTAACCACGAGCAGGGCAAGCTGATTGACCTCGTTGGTGCTGGCCACGCAATCGGGTCGAGCGGAGATGTTGCCAATGTGTTTGACGAGCTGGCCGACAGTTGGGTCAGCTCAACCACTGGCCTAGACGTTCTGCAAGGACCCGCGTATATTGGTTATGATTTTGGTATTCGCAAGACTTCTTTCGGCGAACCTGAGAACGCACCTGGTGCACCTGACTCCCAACACATCACAAGTTTCCGTATCCAGCAAGGACCGGATGCGACTACTCGTGCGATGCAGGTTCGTGTTGACCGCTCCGACGGAAACTTTACAGTCAACCAGTTCAAGATCACAACGTCCAATGCTCAGGGCGGCGACGGCGCCGTGGGTGGATTCCGCCCAGGCTTTGGTTCCCGGCCAGGATCATTCATGCTGTTTGCTGATTCGCCGATGAAGTTTACGGTCATGTACACGTCGAACGAAGGCACATCGATCCTTGGTGAAGCAACTGTCGGCGCTCAATTCAATTCGCCAGAAGGCTCGTTCACAATCAACCCAGGTGCTGTGCCGTTCCAATCTGGCGATTCGTTCATGGTTCCTGTCGAGATGGAATGGAAGCGTGTTGACGTTGTCAACCTGCCGAATGCAGCAATAGGTGCGTTGATTCGTATCAAGCAGTCAGCTGCATCCCGTTACTGGAGGATTGTACCTACATCATTCGCTGGTGCCAGCAATGGTTCGCCATGGGTTGTAGACAAGCTCGAGCTATTCGATTACCAGGCAACAACGCTTGACGATATCCAAGACCCGCTCTTCATGGAGAACCGTGATCGCGACTACGCGAAATCATCTATCCAGCTCAAAGCACAGTACACCCCATTTGACGCTGTGTCTGACCTGTCAAAGTTCGGTTTCCAGATGGCTGACATCTATTCGTTCACTGTATCCTTCGCTGACATGGTGCGAGCACTTGGTCGGCCAATCGTAATTGGAGACATCCTTGAAGTCCCATCTGAAATGCAGTGGGATCAACACCTCCGTCCAGTGCGTAAGTTCCTGGAAGTAACTGACGGCGGTTGGGCAGCAGATGGTTTCACCTCTGGTTGGAAGCCGATCATCTACCGTTTCCAGGCTCAACAACTTATTCCAGGTCAAGAGCACCGCGATTTGCTCGGCACTGCCGACACACAGAAATACATCACTGACGACTTCCGATTCTTTGAAGGTGTTGAACAAATCGAAACGATGGGACTCACAGCATCCGAGGCAAACGAAGCCGAAGCAGTTCGCGCTGTTCCAGAAAAGGGAACGAACGTTCGCGAACAAGCCTCTGGTACCAATCGCTTCCGCCAACCAGGTTCGTACGACGGTGTTGGCCTGTATGTCGAGGATGGCTTGCCGCCAGATGGAGCACCATACACGACTGGCTTCGACAAGTTACCTGATGCTGCAAAAGCTAAAGACGGAGAATACTACCGCCTCGAGTACGCGCCTCAGCTCAACCTGCCAGCTCGCCTGTACAAATTCTCAATCGTCAAGAACGATTGGATTTATGTCGAGACCGATCGCCGTGCCCAGCGTTCTGCGCACCGTCCAAGTCAGCTTCAAATTCTGAATATGGATACGACAATGAATCCATCCAGCAAGAAGGTTCCATGATAACATTTAAGCAATATCTAGGTGAGGACAAATTTCTTGGAGAAGAACCACCTGCAGAGGTGAAGATTCTTCTCGAGAAGCATTGCGGCCCGTTCTTAAAAGAAGCCAAGGGTGGATTCCTGTATCGTGGTGTCAAGATTGATACTGGTATTCCTGGATCGACCGAGGCTTACGATGGTACCAACATGGACTTCATCAAGAAGGCTGTTCGCACCGATCGTAAACCGAAGGACATGTCCAGGAAGCGCACTACCATTGTTGATGATTGGTTCAATGAAAAGTTCGGCATCCGTGCCCGCACAAATTGTGTGTTCGCAGCCGGTGCTGGACTTCATCGTAATGAACTTTCTCATTATGGAACACCCTGCATTATCTTCCCAATTGGTGATATCAAATACGTTTGGTCAGAACATGTTGAGGACATGTATAACGTCATGGATGAATACGAGGAAGAAAAGATTACCAAATGGTTGGGAGGCGCTGGTTACCAAACAACGGATTTGCAGCACGCATGTCGTGGTCGTAATGAGATCATGGTCCAATGTAGCAGCTACTATGCGTTCCCTATGGAATACGCAACGCTGCTACGAGAGTCACTAACGACTGGCAAAACATAATGATTACATTCAAACAATTTATCACCGAAGAAGAAGCCATCACGTTCAGGGAACTGGTCGAGCGCGACTGCAAACCTTTCCTGCAAGAGTCGAAACAACATGGTCTCCTGTATCGAGGTGTTTCCGAAGGCGGAATTCCTATTGATACAGCTCTGTCAATTAGAGCCGGCGTAGATTCACCTCGTGAACACGACCTCATTTACTGGGAGAAGACTGTTCGGCAAGATCGCAAGCCGAAAGACAGCCAACGGCAGCAACACCAGATCATGGACAACTGGTTCAAAAAGAAATTCGGCTTCGGTGCTCGCTCGCAGACAATGTTCTGCCTGGGTGAGACCGGCAAAAATCTCCTGCGTCAGTACGGTGTACCATGCGCAGTCTTTCCAATTGGTGAATTCAATTACGTTTGGTCCCCGATTGTCAAGGATCTTTACAACGAGATTGGCCAAGATATTAACAAGTTAAAAGATGGAGATGAAGAAAAGCTCATTGAGTTTCTAAACTCCGCCAAGTACATCGACTCTCACCTACACAAAGCCGTGAACATGAAAAATGAAGTTATGGTCCAATGCGATCGTTACTACGCATTTGAACTTGCCGGCGAGCATGCCATCAAACTAGCACTGGATATGACCCCGTGAAAACATTCAAACAATTCCTGAACGAAGCCGATCCAAAGTCGTATGACAACGAAGTTCGCACGATGATCGAACGCGATTGCGGCCAGTTCATTAGGGACTCCGACCGCAATGGTTTCCTGTTCCGTGGTATTAAACACAGTCATCTTTCCGGTGATCTGCATGTAACAGATTCTGAAGGCAACAAGCTGGTGTACATCAGGAAAACTGTACGTTCTGATCGTGAACCACGCGATATGTCGAGCGAAACCCATCGCACACTTAACGCTTGGTTCGATGATAAGTTTGGGTTCAAAGCGCGTACCGAAGGCCTCTTTGCCTTTGGTGAAAATTCTTCTTCAGAGATCATCGAAGAATACGGCGATCCTCATATTATTTTCCCGATTGGTGAATTTCAATATGTGTGGTCGGTTAACATCAGCGATTTGTATGTTGACCTCCAAGGTGAAGAGCTAGACGAAGGTGAGCCAGCCGACATTATCGAGTGGCTGAATAAACAAGAATACCGAAAGACTGGTCTGGATTCTGCCGTTCGCAATGAATGTGAGATCATGATCAAGTGCGATAAATACTATGCTTTCCCGATTGAATACGAGGAAGAGCTTAAAAAATCTCTAGGATTCAAATAACACACGGAGCTTTTACCATCATAAACCACTTTTTTTACCACGGACAACTCAGGGCATACCTGCTCCAGTTCGTCTCGATCTTCCACGGCCTGCAAGTACAGACTGGCATCGGTGAATGCGGCGAGCCCGAATTCATCAGTGTACCTACAGTCATTGGTAACAAAGACCGTGTTGTTGCCGGCATCATGTCAGGCAACACATCGAACCGTGTATTCTCCCTGCCGACGATGTCCGCATACATGACTGGCCTTGTACCTAACGATGAACGTCGTCGTGGTATTGGCTTCGTCGATCAAATCGTTACAATGAAAACCGGTGGTGTCTTCCCAGATGACCTGACGGTTGTCAAGCGCGTCATGCCTGTTCCATATGACATGACTATGGAACTTGCTATCTGGGCATCAAACACCCAACAGCTTCACCAGATCCTCGAACAGATCCTCGTTCTCTTCAACCCAGACATTCAGATCCAAAAGTCTGATGGACCGTTTGACTGGACGCGCATCACCAACATTACCCTGACCGACATCAACAACGAAGAAAACTATCCATCAGGTGCAGATCGCCGCATGATCGTCTGGTCACTCGGCTTCATCATGCCAATCTACCTCAGCATTCCAATGGGCATCAAGGATGACCTGGTACGCAAGGTCGTGATTCAACTTGGTGACCTCGGGTCAATGGGTACTCTTGAAGTAACTGATGACGGTAACCTTCTGCCTTTCGGTGACCCGACCTACGGCACCGTTGAAATTACTGAACGCCCTGCACAGGGTCCTATTCCACCACAACCAAACGAGATCCTATGAAACTGATTCAATTAATCGACCTGTACATTGCCGAGAACAAAGGCGGCAAGCAGGTAACGCGCGCAGAGAAAGATGCGAAGCGTGCTGAAAAGAAAGCTGAGAACGACAAAGTACTGAACGCAGCCGGTGATCGTTTGAAGGCAGAGAAGCAAGCCAAGCTTGACAAACTGTATGACGGTAAGCCAATGAAAATCAAGCTGAAAGTGTGGACTGATTTCGATAAGGCGAAACAAAAACGCAATTCTGAAATGATTGAATTCACGATTGACAATGTTCAGAAGGTTCGCCAGATGTTTTCAGACGTGGAGTTGGTTGATATGCGTCACCTGGAAAATGGTGCATCGCGCGCAGAGACCTACGCCATCAAGCGTACTGACAAGCACTTTGTTGGTTCGATCCCAGAGTATATCTTTGATATGCCGAAGCGCACCATGAAAATCAAGGGTACTTCACCGCGCGACTTGCGTCGTGAAATGTACAAAGTAAAATCAGATGACTAAAACGTTTAAGCAGTTCCTAGAGGAAAAAGAAAACTTGACCTTCGAGGGATTGCTTCGTGGCGACTGTTCTGACTTCTTCAAACGATCCCAACAGAATGGCCTGATAGTCCGGGGCATGAACGGCGCTGGTTCGCTGGTTGGCAACATGTCGCTTGGTGAGAAATTCCCAGGCGTTACTTTCAATGTGTTCAAGAAGACTGTTCGCAAAGAACGCAAGCCAATGGATACCGCGAAAGCAATCCATGGAATCATTGATGATTGGTTTGAAGAAGAGATGGGCATCCGTGCCCGCTCACAGGCGGTGTTTTGCTTTGGTGAGGCTGGCCGTGAAAACGCATATGAGTATGGGCAGGTCGCAGTCATATTGCCAATCGGTAAGTTCACCTATGTCTGGTCACCAAAAGTTGCCGACCTGTATGATGATGTGATTCGAAAAGAATTGCAGACAAATACGAAAGATCACGGTACACCTGGTGAACTTCAAAAAGAGTTCGTTGGTTCAGACGGTAAGCCAGATGTTGAGGCAATCGGTGAACTGATGAAGGGTCTCGGTTACACCATCAACGGATTCGACAAGGCTGTAGGTATGGCAGTTGAGATCATGATTGATTGCGACGAGTACTACGTCATTCCGCTGGCCAACGATAAAGAAAACCGTGACCTGCAACTCGGCGTCATAAAGAAAGCTTTTGTAGACCTATGATTACATTCAAACAATTTCTGGACGAAGCACGCATGTCCAAGGGCGTATTCGCCGCAGCAATCGAACGCATGTCTGGTTCTGCGAAGATGGGCTTCGAACTAGAGATGTGGGTTCCAGAGGAATCGGACCTGCTCATTGTCAGCACACAGGATTCAAGCAAGGGCGACTTCATGGCCACAGCAAAGATGGCCAAAGATTCCCTCGAAGATTTGCTGGGCTATTCCGTGCGAGTCAACGGCGAGAGCATCAACCAATGGCGAATCGTTCCCGACGGTTCGATTCAAGAGGGTGGACTGGGCTGCGGAATTGAAATCATCTCCCCACCAGACCCAGTCGAAGACTCGCTGGGCGACCTGAAGATGTTGTTCAAATGGATGGTCAAGCACGAAGTGGTTACCAACTCGACAACAGGTCTGCACTTGAACCTGTCGATCCCTGACATCAAAGAAAAGCTCGATCCGCTCAAGCTGATCCTGTTCATGGGCGAAGCACACGTGCTAAAGTCCTACGATCGCAAGCTGAACACATATGCCCAGGAACACCGTGCTGACCTGATGGCAGCTCTGTCAGAATATGCCAGCAAGCCAGAGAGTGCATCGATGCTTAAGGCAATGGCCGGATCAGCTCTCAAGAAAATGAAGTACCGTACCGTCAACCTAATGAAACTGGATGCTGGCTACCTGGAATTCCGTACTGCAGGCAACACTGACTACCACAAGAAATTGAACCAGGTTACCGACGACGTTGGTCGCTTCCTCACAATCCTGGAACTGGCATGTGATCCGGAAGCTGAGAAGCAAGAATACCTGAAGAAGCTTGCGAAGTTGTTTGGTGCAAGCCAGACCAAAAAGCAAGATGATGTTGGTGCCAACCCACGAGATACCTTGCAAACGTTTATCAGTTCTCAGGCGGGCGGCGCAGTCTGGGGTAGATTGGAACATGCTGTTGAGGATGGGACAGACGCCAAACAGGCATTGTACACTGCCATGTACTGGATGGGTAAATTGATCTACCAAAAGCAACCCAACATATCTACAAAAATGATTGCTGAGTTCAAGACAATGCTGAACAAAATTCATAAACATGTGCCTGATGCTTTTGAAAAAGCAAAAACTATGTTTGACAACGAAACCGAACAGAACGCCTTGAAAGCTTTCATGAAAGCTTTCAACCTAAAGTGATGTCATTGTTGCCGGGAAACTGGGCATATTCATAAATATCATCATGAACAACCAGAGCAGCAGGTTTGCTGCCAATCCATAGGAGAAAAACAATGGCAACACTGGTATCCCCAGGCGTCTCAGTCACTGTTACAAACGAGAGCTATTTCATTCCGGTGTCGGCTTCGACAGTTCCGCTTATTTTCATTGCATCCAATGCAGGGAAAGTACAACCAAACGGCATTACACCAGCCGCTGGTACGCTTGAACATTCAGTCGTCCGTACCGTCACTTCCATGGCGCAGTCGCTTCAGCTTTACGGTGTCCCATCGTTCCGCCGCGATTCCGCAGGCAATGAATTCCACGGCGACGCGCGTAACGAATACGGTCTACTTGCACTGAACAACTTCCTCGGCATCGGTAACCGTGCCTTCGTTGTACGTGCAAACATCGATTTGACTGACACACCAGAAACATTCCTCAGCATGGGAATTCCCGAGCTGTCAGGCGCAGTTGACTTCCAAGGTCTTGGTAACGGTGCACTTCAGGACGTTTTCTCAAGCAGTAATGGCGTCAAGCCGCAGACGTATACCGTTAGGTTCTCGTCACCATCTTCCTTCTCAGTTGTCGGCGATAAGTCTGGCTATATTGGCGCTGGTTCGATCGGTCTTGCATTCAGCTCGAACGTCATCAACTTCAACGTGACTGGTGGAGATGTACCATACACTGCAAACGATTACTTCACGTTCAGCACTGACTACGTCGCTCAAACTACTGGTGAGATTGCAGGCAACGGCCGTATCGCAAACATTGACGCTGGTGAGCTGGCAATCCCAGAAACCTACACGATCGTTTTCACTTCGCCAACTTCGTTCGACGTGACGGGTACTGTGTCCGGTCCAATCGGTACTGGCTTCGTTAATTCTGAATTTGCAGACAGCAACACCAACGGCCAGGTCATCAGCTTCACTGCTGTGCCAGGTTCAGTACCATTTGCTGCTGGCGACGAATTTGTCATCACTGTATCGGATGTCACCATCACTGCTCCACTCGGTGCAAACGATGCTGCTCGCCGCGTTGCTATCACGACTGCGCTCCAAGCTGAAATCAACAGCAATGTTGAAGTTCGCTCGAACATGTACGAATACAACCTCATCCTCTGCCCTGGTTATCCAGAAGTTGTTGATGAACTGTTGGCACTGTCGGTTGCTGTCAAGGACGAAGCAATGGTCATCGCTGATACTCCAGGTAACATGTCGCCTGACCAAGTTGCTCAATGGGCGCTGACGTCGGAACGCTTCTCTTCGGAATCGGTTGCGTACTACTACCCATGGACTCTGCAATCCAACATGGACGGCCGCAACGTTATGGGTGCACCATCTGGAACTGCACTGCGCACGATTACATACAGCGACTCAGAAGGTTATGTTTGGACTCCGCCAGCAGGTGTGGCACGTGGTCTGGTCACCGGCGTATCCAAAGCTGGTTACTTCACTGGTCAAGCAGGAACTGCAACCACCTTCGTGGAATGCAATCTGAATGACGGCCAGCGCGACAACCTGTACGAGTACGACAAGAACATCAACCCAATCACGTTCTTCCCAGGACGCGGTATGTTGGTATGGGGTCAGAAGACTTCGGCTCCTGCAGCTTCGGCTCTCGACCGCATCAACGTTGTGCGTCTGGTTATGTACCTCAAGCGTTCACTCCGCAAGGGTGCAATGCCGTTCGTGTTCGAACCAAACGATCAAATCACTCGTGATAACCTGAAGTCGGCAGCAGATAGTATCCTGAACGACATCCTGGTCAAACGTGGTTTGAGCGACTACGCGACGTATTGCAACGAGTCGAACAACTTCGGTGATCGTATCGACCGTAACGAACTTTGGTTGGACGTGGCTATCAAGCCAGTACGCGCAGCGGAATTTGTTTACATCGCTATTCGTGTTGTAGCAACTGACGCGGAGATCTGATGAAGCTCTTTGAGATTGCGGACTACGGAAAAGCGGCGGACGGTGACAATGAATACAAAGTCACCTACACCACCAACCGTGGCAAGGACTCCAACACCAGGAAGGTCCACGCAAAGTCAAAGAAAGACGCAGTCAAGTTTGTTCTCAAGACGTTAGGAACACCAATCAAGATCGACGGCAAAGACGTTGATCTTGGTAAGCTCGACAAGCTAGATTAAACAAAGGACCTTCGGGTCCTTTTTATTAGGCCCCTCAAAAGTTTAGCCCATTTTTTGATGCTAATCCATAAATAGTTTCTGAAAAGCTCATCCAATACAAAAGGAGAAAACCTTGGCCACACTTTCAAATTTCGGAATTCCCGGTGCAGGCGCAGGTATTCTGCACCCACGTCTCAAGAACAAATTCCGTATCATCTTCCAGAACATCGGTCAACTGATTCCTGGTGCCAATTCTCGTAACCTGACTATGCAAGTGACTACTGTCACGATGCCGAACATTACATGGGAAGAAGTAACCCTGCACCGCTACAACTCGACAGCGTATATCGCTGGTAAACACAGCTGGGAACCAATCTCTGTTACGTTTGAAGACGACCTCGGTGGACTCGCCACTCGCGTCATCGAAGCACAGATGGAAACTCAACAGCGTATCATCGGCTCCGATCTCGACGGCCGTTGGTTGAACACTGCTGCTACTGGTTCTGACTACAAATTCGGCATTCGCATCGATCAACTTGACGGTGACGAAGGTGTTACATCCTCATGGATTCTCGAAGGTTGCTACATCGTCAACGCCGACTTCGGTGATCGCGATTACTCAGCGTCCGAAGCAGCAACAGTCACTCTGTCAATTCGTTACGACCATGCTCGCAAAACAGAATCTGGCCAAGGTTACGGCACGGCTCTCGGCGGCAACGTCACTACGTAAGCTACCACGCTTAAAGTTCAATGGCCCTTCGGGGCCATTTTTATTAGATGTACTCGATCTCGCGGGCTTTCGCCATCAACTTGGCAGGTGTGTCGGTCAGGTTCGCAGCCACGTGTGGAGCAAATCCACTTGCGACCAGTTCGGCAATCACTTCTTCACGAAAGCCAACATCGATCTGTTCGGCGTGAAACTGTTCCTTCATGACAGCTTGTTCTTCTTTTTCTTCCCGGTGTTGCTTCTGGGATTCGCGGTCAGCTTTTACCATTTCTAACTTCAAGGCGCGGGCGAAGATGCTCATGATTATCCTTACAGATGGGTAGCAAGACTAGTTGCTTCGGTGAACAGTTCTTGCAGCTCGTCGCAGCAAACAGCATAATGCTTACTGATATCCGTGACCTTCACCCCACGGATATATTTGAAGTCCACGGTATAGAGATCGTTGCTGCCCAACGTAATCTTCACATAGTTGATTTTGTCCTTGGATAAATTCGCTGGCAGACGGAACGACAATGCATTCTCAGGACCGTAGGACAAGAAGTTCTTTGCACCAGTCATGGCACGAAACTTGTTACCGCCGAGTTGTTCCAAGATAGTGTCTGCAACATTTGCCATTTGTGTCTCCTGAGTTGATAGAAGAATTATACCTGCATTTCGCGACTATGCACACAAGTTTGTTGGCCGATACCCATAAATAGAGGAATCACTATTGTGGATGCAAAACATGTCAGATATTAGCCCAATTCTAAAGAGTACCAAAATTGCACTCGAGCGTCAAGCTTCAGATAAGTTTGGTGCTGCTGTAGAAGAATTCTCGCGCGGAACGTTGGGCCCATTGTTGGGTGTCCCAAATCCACCAAGCTCGTCTTCCAATAGGAACGACGGATCATTCTATTCTTCATCCTATGCTGCGGCACTGGCCGGTGGTACAAGCTATCGCCCGAAGCTCAAGTTCCTCTTCAAGGTCGAGTTTGTCTTTACTGCCGAAGCAAAGGCAGCTTATCCGAACTTGGCGTCGCAAGACTTCACCTTCATGGTCAAGTCGGTCGACCGCCCGAAAATCGACTTCGAGTATGAAGACGACATCAACATGTACAACTTCCGAACGAAGGTACTCAAGAAGATTCGCCACCGCGAACTGACGTTGACATTCATGGATGATACTGGTAACCGGGTGATGAACTTCTTCCGCGCGATCATGATGATTCATTCGCCGATCACACGCCGTCAGCTGCGTCGCGAAGGTTCTACTGGTATTCCGGATCCGTTGTCCATCCAAGAAGGTAACGGTATGAACTTCTCGGCGATCAACGATGCCAAATCGAATGACACAGCAATCCGCGGCACACTCACGTCTGAAGTTGGTAACGTCATCCAAACAATTCGTGTCAAGCAAATGTATGTGAACCCGGGTTCACAACTTGGCGCCGCAGTTGAGGAAACAATCTTTGACTTTCTGAATGCGCGTCTGGTCTCATTTGACTTGGATGACCTCTCACACGAAGGTTCTGACGCCAACCTGGTTACCATGCAGTTCGACTATGACTGGATGGAAATTGTTCAGGTCGGCCCGTTGCAGGGCCCAGACGGCCCGTTCTATAACATCACCACACCAGGTATCAACGGTGCTCCGGTAGATTTTTCACCAACCGGTCGCGGTGTCAACCCGCAAGGTGGTGGCAACCCATTCGCGAACATCATCACAAATCAACTTGGCCGAGCTACCCAGAAGATTACATCATCTGCAATCAACAGGACGGTGCAATCAATAGCTGGCAACGGTCGTTTCGCTTCTCTCATTGGTAGCCAAGCATCCAATATTCTTGGCGGCTTGGTTGGTGCTGCTTCGCGTAATCTAGGTGCAGGATTCATAAGCGGTGGCGTAGGATTTGTTAATCAGGCCGGTGCAGCGTTCACAAACATGAACGTGATTAAAGCACCAAGCATTTCGCCTGCAGGTGTTACAACAGTGCTGGACTCAGATGTTGCCGGTAGACCTTCTGTTGAAGCGGTCGTCACGTCTGATCCGAACAACCCGCTTTCAGCTGGCACAACAATCAAATAACGGATTAGACCCATGGCAGGTACAAAACGATCAATGCATGGTAGGTTCATGCCGAAGAATCCACAGAAGTATGTGGGCAACGTGCACAACATTATGTTCAGGTCCAGTTGGGAAGTGACATTTATGAAATGGCTCGATCAGAACAATGCAGTGCTCCGCTGGGGTTCTGAAGAGCTGGCGATCCCGTACGTAAACCCAATCAAGCTCGATCCGAATGGCCGGCCGAAAGTATCCCGCTACTATCCAGACTTTATCATGCTGTACCGTGATGCGAACGGTGCCATCAAGAAAGAAATCATCGAGGTCAAACCGTATCGTGAGTCAGTGCTTACACCTGGCATGTCCGAGCGGGACAAGATGATGTACGCAGTGAACCAGGCAAAATGGAAAGCTGCTGCGATCTTTGCTGAATCCCAAGGTGCTACGTTCCGCGTGGTGACTGAAAAAACAATCTATAAAACATCTGCGGCAAAGGCCGGCAAGAAAGTTGCAACATGAGATTCAAAGACTATCTGGCAGAAGACCAGTATAAAACTGAGACAGACGCCCAAGGTGCCTGGGAACTTCTCAACAAGCATTGCAAAGACGCACTGAAGGATTTGGAAACACCAATCGTCCGTGGTATGAAGGGGTTCGATGGCGGCTTCGGAGTTTTACATGGTGAGGTTGGCGGGCGTAAGTCACGCAACACAACTAATTATTACACCGTCATTCTCGATGCTGTTCTGCCGAAAGAGTTTCCAAAGCGCAGTGGGTCAATCATCTGTGCCAACTGGGCGAACCGTAGTCATGCAGCTGCATATGGTGGGAGGCTGTTCGCGATCATTCCGTTTGATGGGGTGAAGATCGGTGTCTGCCCGGACTCGGATATGTGGGACACACGAATTGAGGTTAATGGATACAATGAAAGTATTGAGGATTGGAATTACAACCTGCGTAATTCGGTCGCCAATGACAAACTAAGTTTTGAAGAAATGATGGAACGTCTTGAAAAACTTCGGGCAAAAGAAAGCGGAATTTCTGATTGGCTTGCGGATCTTGACCCAGGCACCATTAAGCAGGAGTTCATTAAAGCTTATACGAAACCGTTTAAGCTGGCTACCACTGATGAATCCAAAGTCTACAACGACAAGAAGCGTCGCGAGGTTTGGATTGGTGGCAAGTGCGTGGTCATAAATATGAATGTCTATAAAGACATGATGGAGAACCCTGATCCTAATATGTTGGGTCAATCTCGATGGTACTCTCCAGAATGATACTCAGCGAAATCAAACAGTACAAGACCGATCTCGCTGAAGAGGAAGTCTGGAAGCTACTGAATAAGCATTGTAAAGATGCGATCGGCCAACTGCCAATCGTTCGTGGCATGAATCCATTTGAAAATGGCTATGGCTTGATTCACGGTGCAGCTGGCAAACGGCAGTCAGCAAATACATCTAACCATTACACGGTCATCCTGGATGCGGTATTGCCTAAGGAGTTCCCGAAGCGAAGCGCATCAATCATCGCCGCGAACTGGAAGAATAGAAAGTATGCTGCCGGGTACGGTGAACCATATGCGATCGTTCCATATGACGGAGTAACGATTGGTGTTTGTCCTGGTCGAGATATTTTTGAGACTGAAATCTCGCTGAGTAATCATCCGAGGTCGATGGCAAGAACCATTAACCGCTGGAACAACTTCTACAACGATAACGATATTACCGACAAGTCATTTCCAAAGTTAATAAGCGACTTCAAGGCATTGTTAGGTAGGCGTGACATCTTAGACCTCGATCCTAAGACGATCAAGGAAACGATAGCAAAGGCTTACGCAGAGCAGTTTAAGCTTGCTACTACCGCCACATCTGGGATTTACAATGATGGCAAAGAACACGAACTATGGATCGGCGGCAAATGTATTGCTGTTGACATGATGCTGTACCGCTCTGTAATGCGGAACGCAAAGGGAGTACGAAAATGAAACAGAAATCTGAAAACCCAATTCTGAACCCGCTTGACGAGCTGTTCAATACCGAGCGCGAAGAGGATGGCCAGGAATTGGAAGAGTACGATCAGGTAACCGAAGGTGAACTGGCCGAGATGGTTGCACCACCTGAGGGTGAAGAGCAGGACGAGGATGACAAAGTTATTGATGAGCGCATCGACGCCATCTATGACGCTGCACTCGAAACCTTCCAACAGCAGACCGAGTACACACAGATCATCGAGCCTCGTTACGCAGCTCGTAATGCTGAGGTTGCTGCATCCTATCTAACCATAGCGCTGAACGCAGTTGCAACCCGTGCCAAGGTCAAGGGCGACCGTAAGCGCCAAGCAGCTTTCGTTCCATTCAGCGGAGGACGTAATCAGAACAACGTCGTGGTTGCATCGCGAGAAGAGATCATGCGTATGATTTCGATTGATGCCGAAGTAAAGGAAATCAAGTGAGATTTAAACAATACCTGCTGAATGAAGCGGGTGCGCATAAAACAGCACTTGAAGTTGCCGAAGCTGTTGCTCTAATCAAAGAGCATTGCGGGGACGCGCTCAAGCTGAAGGAACCATTATGGCGTGGTATGAACCCAGGTTCAGATTCTTTCCTTTTGAATGGTGAAGCATCAACACGTGAGTCTGCCAACACATCGAATTTTTACACCAACATCATGGATAATTTCCTTCCGTCACTCGGATATCCGAAGCGGAGCAAGTCAATCATCCTGGCAAATGACCTAGACACCGCTGATGCATTCGGTGCTGTATATGCGGTGTTTCCTTACGACGGTGTAAAGATCGGTGTCTGCGCAGCTTATGATCTTTGGTCAACACCAAGTTTTCAAATCGGTGATTCAGAAGATGACCATCGCATTCACAATTGGAACGGAATCTGGCGCAGCTTTGATTTGCCACAGTCTTCTTACCTTGAGTTCGTCGACGCTATCAAAGAGAAAATGTCAGATGATTCGGGCGGAAGCATTGTTGAGAGTTTGATCCAAATATTCGGTACACCGGACAACGTTGAAGCAGCTCTGGAAAAGGCTTACAGTCCTGAAGGATTGAAGCTTGAGTTAGCCACAACAAAAACCATCGACAACTATTCTGACACAAAGCGTGAACTATGGATCGGCGGCAAGTGTGTCGCAATCCGTCGTAACTTTTATACTCGCCTAAAAACGGAAGGCACCTTGTGATTACATTCAAACAGTTCCTCAACGAAGCTGAGGAAGAAGACCAACAGCACGATTCAGTAGAAGCCGCTGCCAAGGAATTTCTGAACCATTGCTCGCAATTCCCTGATATCAATAACCCGTTGTGCCGGCTAAGTGGCAGTGCCTGGGATGAAAAACATCATCCACTCCGCACCCGTGTACCCCGCACTCGCGAATCCACGTCCCGAGGTGGCAGCGCTGAAGAACAAGAATTCGTTTTCTCTCAGCCGGCCTGGAAAGGTTGGCCGGCTCGTCGGCAATCGATTTTCTGCTCAACTAATGCTGAATCCGCAGTCGGCACCGTGAGCGATGACAAATCAAACCTTCTCATGATCTTCCCGTTCGACGGGGTAAAGATTGCGATGCTGGATGACTACGACCTAAATCAAATGAACGTGCTCAAGCGTAGCACAGTAACAGACAACTTTGATGGTGTTCGAATCGATGGCATTTTTGGATTGATCGACGATGCATTCCGAATCTTTGTTGGCACTGAGCTTTACAAAGAGTTCCCTGACCACATGGGCATTCTTGACAAGCTGAAGCTGATCAAGAAGGTATTCAGTAATGGCAGGGGTCGATTCAATTCAGAAGCCAATGGCAATGACGAGGTGGCTGACAAGTTCGCTGAGGAAGCTAACGACGATTCCTGGCTGTCGCAGTTGGTACAGATCGCAGCTACAGAAATTCCTGAGAAGCTTACGCCAGAAGATTGGCGTGCGAAGCTGATCACATCCAAAGATTTAGATTTGCCTGGAGAGACACGTGAGTGCTGGTTCTCCGGTAAATACCTTTCTGTGCCAGCTCGTTACTATGACGAGTTCAAGGCCGAAGTTAAAAAGTTGAAAGCAAAGTAATGATCACATTCAAAGAATTCATGATGAACGAATCAATTAACGACAAGGGTATCCTCAAGGCACTCTTCGTTGTAGGGATTCCTGGTGCAGGTAAGTCCTACACAGTTTCTAAGCTGCATGGCACGATTTCACCAAAGGTTGTAAACACCGACATCGCAACAGAGTTCTTGTCGAAGAAATACAAGATGCCTTCTAACAATGAAACATGGAAGTCGTTCTTCCGTGATCGCACCCGGCCTATCACGAGCACTTCGCTGTTCAACTATTTGAACTCGATGTTGCCGCTGTTTGTAGACGGTACCTCAAACGATGCGTCGAACATTCTGGCTCGTGCCGGTCTCTTGGAATCAGTTGGCTACGATGTGGGCATGGTGTTTATCAATGTCAACCTAGACGTTGCAATTGAGCGAGCCAAAGCACGCGGCGCAGCAATTGATCGCCACGTTGACGAGGACTTTATCAAGAAAGTTTACGCTGAATCAGAAGTGAACAAGGAGTATTTCAAGGGCAAGTTTGATTTCTTCCGCGAGGTTTCAAACAACGACGGTGAGCTGGACAATGATGCGATTCAAAAAATCTTCAAGCAGGTGTCTGGATTCTACAACGAGGCGGTAGACAACCCTGTTGGAATTCGCACGCTTGAAAAACTGACTGCTGCAAAGGGCGGTTACCTGATCCCTGAAATCTTCAATGAAGCTGATCTGAAAAAGAAAGCTGAAGGTTGGTACCGTTCGTAACCTATAAATAAGACACCACCAGGAACCCGACATGAAACTAGACGAACTTCTGAATCCACCAACTCTCCTTGAAGGCAAGCGACTTGCCATCTACGAGAGCCTGTTACCTATGCTCCTGATGGAGGAAGGTGAAGGCGGAGGTGATGCTGGTGGAGTGCCAGCAGTTGGCGATAGCACTGGAGGTTCTGGTGACATCACCGGTGAACCAGTTCAACCACCGCCTGTAGGAACAACGACCAACAGCACAGGTGGCTGGGGACGTGGACCGCTAACAGGCTTCGGTGGAAATCGCTGGTTCAATGAGTTTTACAACACGCTGCGGAACCTGGTTGTGATGACCAAGATTTCGAAGCGTATGAAAGAAATTGGTATCAGCAAGGAAGGATCGAAGCGCGTCAAGATGGCTGCGAAGGTTGCGGCCCGTAACGTGAAGTTGCTCCTGTCCAATCCTGGTGCCACGGCTTATCGCATACCTCAATGGACGTTTGACCGGCCAAAAACACCGGTCATCAAACGTTGGAATGAAGGCTTTGCACACGAGTTCAAGAAAGAACTCGCTAAGCTGAATGAATATCAAATGTTAGACTAAGACGCATCTCGCGCATTAACCCCACAATCTAAGGAGATGACCATGGGAATTCTTAAGAAAATCCTCGTAAGCGCTGTTGGCGCTGCAGCTTCATACTACGTAACGAAAGTTGTTACGGCTGCACTCGAGCGCAAGCCGCTCAAAGCACGCATGCGTGACGGCAAGTCCAAAGTTGTTGACATGAAGAACGAAGTCATGAACAAGGCTATGGAAACCAAGGACACTGTAGCAGCACGTGCTGCTGAAGTGAAGAACAACGCAGTCGATAAAGCGAAGTCGCTTTATGACGGTGGTGACAATGGGTATGGTCACACCGACGACAACGACAAGAAAGACGTGTAATGTTGTTGCGTTTGATCGGTAAGACAATTGCCGCCGCAGCAGCTACGGCGGCAACAACTTATCTTGGCAATAAATTCTTGCGTTGGGCTGGTGTGATCAAGCCAAAGGTAAAGAAAAAGAAGAACGGCGAGTAAACCTTGCTGCGATTCCAACCATCCGTAGATGGAATGAAAAGGTCCCATTATGAAACACATTGCTTACATTCATGGACTCAATTCAAGTTCCACGTCGTTCAGTTACATCATCTCCCAGCTGCCAAAACATCAGGCGCACTGCATTGATTACCGAAGCCACCAAAACCTTCAGGCATCTATTGCTGAAGTAGTTTCAAAGCTTCCACGTGGTCATTCGCTAACGCTGGTTGCGCATTCACTGGGTGGCGTCATTGCCACCCTAGTGGCTGCTGATATGCCACAGCTCGTTGAGCGACTGGTACTGATCTCTACTCCGTTCAAAGGCTCGCGCGCGGCAGAAACCCTGCGCTGGCTTCCGGGTAGTTCACGTGTGTTCAACGACATTGTGCCACGCGCTCCGCACATCATGCGTTGCAGAGAATTGAAATTAGATATCCCAACCCTCACAATAGTTTCTACTGGCGGTCACCTACATACGTCACCTGCACCCAACGACGGTGTGGTAACGATCTCCAGCCAGCAAGGTCTCGGCTTTGGCGAACGAGTAGAAATTAATGCAACTCACTTCGAAGTTTTGCTGAGTAATGCAACCGTCCGGACTATTCAGAACTTCGTGTTTGGAGAAACCAGTTGACGAAGATTATTTCCAAGCGTGGACGCTTAGGAGGTCAGTCTAGGCTTTCACGAGAACAGGGCGAAGAGTTAATCAAGTGCGCCGGTGACCCGCTGTATTTCATGAGGAAATATCTCATGCTGCGTACGCCATCAGGTGCTCGGCAACTTCGGCTCGACACTTATCACTGCGAATTTATTACGACAGTTAAGCGATCACAGAACATGGTTGCCATGATGCCACGCGGCACTGGCATGACCACGATGTCGCTTGCATTCATTCTGTGGGAAGTAATCTTCAAACCGCGTCACAAGGCAATTGCTTTTGGTATCAGCGCGACGTTTGCAAAAGAGATGTACGACATCTTGACTCACATGATTACCCACGTGCCAACATATCTCCGCCCGAGTATTCGGAGCAATCGTAAGTCGTACATGGAGTTTGACAACGGCTCCGCAATTATGGTTGAAACACTTAACGTAAATTCTATGCGCGGGCGCACTGTCGATCGCGTCTACCTCGATTCTTTCGCGTTTGCACCTGATGCTATTCAGCGTGCAATCTATAACGACATCTGTCCAACGATAGTTCAAGGCGGCAAAGTTCTAATTGCCTCCACGCCTAATGGTAGGAACAACTCGTTTGCAGCTGCTTGGACAGACTCCTTTAAACCCTTCTCCACTTTTACATCTTTCAAACGGACGATTGATGACCTGTCGTTTACCGATATGTGGAAGCAAAGAACGATGACCATGATAGGCATGCAAGCATGGCGTCAAAACTATATGTGTGAATTCATATGAAAAACCCAAAATCAAAACGCGCTCATGAAAATAGTGAGTACCGGCCAGAAGATATTATAGACCTTGGTCGCTGCATGAAAGATCCTGAATTCTTTTTCACGAAGTACATCAAGGTAAAGCACCCGACAAAAGGTCTGGTACCGCTGGAACTGTACGGTTACCAGGAGCGTATGCTTGACGCGCTCATGAACCACAAAGACGTCGTCATGCTCTGCAGCCGACAGCTTGGTAAGACTACCATAGTGGCAATGTACTTCCTGTGGATCGCAAACTTTCAGCCAAACAAAGAACTGATCATCGCATCCAAGAACATGAATCACGCGGTACAGATCATGGACCGCATCAAGACTGCGTACGATGAACTACCACACTGGCTCAAGGCTGGTGCGAAGTTCAATTCCCGTACCATGCTCGAGTTCGACAACGGCTCGAAGATTTCTTCGGAAGCAACATCAGAACGTACAGGCCGTGGTAGCTCACCTGCTGGCGTTATGCTGGACGAATTGGCTTTCGCCTCGCCTCGCATCCAGGAAGAAATGTGGGCATCGCTCGCTCCATCCCTGTCGACTGGTGGTCAATTCATTGTAACCTCTACACCGAACGGAGACACGGACTTGTTCGCTGAACTCTGGCGTGGCGCGAACGCAGGCACGAATGGTTTCTATCCAGTGGCCGCATACTGGCACGAACACCCTGACCGTGGCCAGAAGTATTACGATGAGATGGTTGGCAAACTGGGCACAGTCAAAGCGGCAGCCGAATTGGATTGCATATTTGTTTCCTCCGATGCGTTGCTGATGAACAGTATGAAGCTGGTCAACATGCGGTCTCGTCCTCACCTGTACGAGGACATGGGCTTCAAGTTCTGGGTTCCTGATTCAGAGATCGGTGGTCAAAACAAAACATACCTTGTCGGTCTCGATCCTGCGACAGGCACTGGTAAAGACTTCTCTGTCATCGAGGTGTTTGAATTCCCATCTCTCAATCAGGTCGCAGAGTGGCGAAGCAACGAGATTAATATCCCGCTGCTCTATGCAAAGCTCAAATGGATTCTGAACCTTCTCAGCACACCTGTCGGCAAGGGTCGAGCAGATGTTATCTGGACATTCGAACGTAACGGTATCGGTGAAGCTGTAGCTGCCCTGTACATGAACGATGAGAAACAGCCTGAGTTTGCAGAGCTGTATAACGATGAACCTAGTACGCAGAAGCTTGGTGTGTTTACATCTGGCAAGAAGAAGATCCTCGCATGTCTGCAGCTCAAGGGCTTGATTGAGAAAGTGTCAAACGGTCTGAACGTCAATTCATCTGTTCTGCTGGAAGAACTCAAGAACTTCGTCGCCAAGGGCCAAACGTATGAGGCGAAAGCCGGAGCAACCGATGATGCGGTCATGGCCACGATCATTGTCATCCGCCTGCTGAAACGTCTGGCGGAGTACAACGAAACAGCGTTTGAACAGGTCAATGAGTATGTTGCCCCAGACGACAATGATCAGTTTGGAGAAGAGCCAGTTCCGTTCCTAATTTAAGCTTGTCGACATAAATAGCCCTAAGTCAATCACATACAACTGGTTAGGGACATATTATGAAATTAGACGGCATCGAGCTTCTTGGATCATCGACAGCTACGAATCTGGCAATTGTTAGCGGAGTAACGTTCCCAGCTAATGCTACCAATGGTGAGCTGTTCTTCAAAACAGGCGTTGGCCTCCACATTTACGACGGTATTGCCTGGATCCAAGTTGGAGCAGGTACCGAACTCACTGCTCAGTCTATCACTGCTGCACTTGGCTTTACGCCTGCAGCGCTGGAAAACGGCAAGATCGCAATAACTCAGATCCCATCGCTTACAATCACTGACACCTTTGTTGTGTCTACTCAAGCAGCTATGCTTGGTTTGACAGCAGAAGTTGGCGACGTTGCAGTACGTACAGACACCAACACGACCTACATCTTGCGTACCGCGAATCCTACGGTCCTGGCAAACTGGGTTCAACTCCTGAATCCTACAAGCGATGTCACTTCCGTCAACGGGTTGACTGGCACTGTTGTGCTTACATCTACCGTGGTTGACGAAGGCACAAACCTCTATTACACGAATGCTCGTGCTCGCTCGTCGATCAGTGTAACTGGTGATGGCGGTTCGTACAACCCAACAACTGGTGTGATCACAATCGCAGCTGCTTCGTCAAGCAATTTTACGCTTGCAAATGGTTCCGGTGGTAACAATCAAGTTCAATACAATGCAAACGGCATCCTGACTGGTTCAGCCAAGTTCACTTGGGTTGATGCGTCTGGCACTCTAACTCTGGGTGGCAGTGGTAGTAGCGGCAACCTCGTATTGGGTCAGGCCGGAACTCCGGGCAACATCACGACGACAAACAGCGGGTTGCAAGGTGCCGATCTTACCCTGACCGCGGGCAACTCGACGTTCCAGGCAACCACGGCACCTGGTAATGTAATCATCAAGGCCGGTGCTTCGACCGAGCCTGGTGGTACGGCAGGCTACATCCGTTTGGCTACCACGCCAAGCGACGCCGGGGGCTACCTTGACCGACTCGTCATCACCCGTGTGGGTGAATGGAAAGTTGGTGGACTGTCCGGCACTTCAGGGCAGGTGCTGACATCTAACGGTACAGGTGTAGCGCCAACGTGGACAGCGATTCCTGCGGCTACTGTTCCTACAAGCTTCACGGCAAACACCATCACTGCGCAGAACGATGGTAACACTGGTCTTGACCTTACTCTTACCGCAGGCAATTCGACATTCCAGGGTACGATGGCTGGTGGTTCGGTTGTCATTCGGGCTGGTAGTTCACCGGAACAAGGTGGTACGACGGGCTTCATCCGTTTGGCTACTTCGCCGAGCTTAGGCAGCTACGCTGACCGACTCGTCATCACCCGTGTGGGTGAATGGAAGGTTAACGGAGTAACGGGAACATCAGGTCAAGTCTTGACCTCCGCAGGTGCTGGGTCTACGCCTACGTGGACAACCGTCGCTGCAGCAGCGGCAGGTACGCTGACTGGAACAATTCTTGCTGCGAACGTTGTCACCGCATCGCTGACGACTATTCGTCCAGCTGACATTAACCTTGACAGCACTACGGCACCTGCACTCACTATCCAGGGCGGCGCAAATACTTCTACCGGTTTCGGTGTGATTGGCGGAACAGTAAACATCTTGGGTGGTGCAACATCTGGAGCCCAAACTGGAGCCACCGGCGGAACAGTAAACATTGCCGCCGCAACTGGCGGAACTGGCGGAACTGGCGGTAACATTGTCCTAAATGCAGGTGGAGGTACAACACCTGGTCATATTCGTATGTTTACAGGTGGAGCAGAACGCTTCAGGATTACAAATACTGGTGCAATTTCGGTTGGTGCAACAACGACTGCCACTGGTACTACCGGCCAAGTTCTGACATCGGCTGGCAGCGGAGCACCTCCAACCTGGGCAACTGCCGCAGGTGGTGTATCATCCGTATCGGTTACGACTGCAAATGGTATTTCAGGAACTGTTGCAACGGCAACCACTACTCCGGCAATCACGTTGACCCTTGGCGACATCACACCAAACTACGTGACGACCACAGGTGAAAATATTGCTGCTGCGGCCAGTACTTATCGTTCGTTGTTCTTCTCGACTTCAAGTGTTGCAAACGGTGGCCGCTGGATCATGGGCGCGGACAACGCTGCTGAAAGCTCAACAACCGGTTCGAACTTCTTCTTGACTCGTCAATACAATGACGGCGTGCAAAACATCGTTTTGACAGTGTCGCGAGCAAATGGCGTTGTTGATTTTAAGGCAACACCTACAGTTAACGGCACGGTAATAGGCTCAACTGCTGCTGCTGGATCGTTGACTGGTACGATCATCGCTGCTAACGTTGTTCAAGCTTCATTGTCGACAATTTACAGCCCAAGCACCACGTTCAAGACAACTGCTGAAGCCGCAGGTACCATCATCCTTGGTGGCAACTCTGGCCCAGGTGGTTTGATCCGTGGTTTCGACGGCGGCACTGGACCAGGTACCATCACTGTTCGCCCTGGTGATATTGCATTCTCAAGCACAACTGGTGGTACACTTGCCTTGACTGGTGGTGCTAACACAAGTGTTGGTGCTGGTGCTCACGGTGGACCAGTAAACATTACGGGTGGCGCAGGTTCCGGTGGTAACGGTGGTAACGTTACGTTTGCCGGTGCAGCAGGAAGCACCGCTGGTAACGGCGGTAACGCAACAGTAATTGGTGGTACTGCAACTGGTGCAAACACTGGTGGTAATGTAAGTCTTGGTGGTGGACAGGGTGCAACACTCGCAAACTCCGGTGCAATCCGCTTTGTGACAGGTACGTCTGCATCGTACCTCGAACGTTTCCGTGTAACTGGTTCAGGCGGTCTCGCGTTTGGTAACAACGCTGCAAACGTCGGAACTGCAGGTCAAGTTCTTACTTCGGCAGGTGACGCGCCTCCTACATGGTCAGCTGCTCCAGCATCCGCCGCAGGAACTCTGACAGGTGCAACTCTTGCAGCCGGCGTAACCGCTTCGTCGCTGACCTCGGTCGGCACACTTTTCGGCCTGAACGTTGTTGGAAACGTTACATTTTCAAACAACGCCAACGGTGCACTCGGCGAAAATCTGAAGCTGACGAATGCATTTGTTTCTGCAAACTCGAATGTTGCTTTGAGCTTTGTGGCCGGCGATCAGACGAGCAATCCGACATCGCAAATTCTTGGGGTATCAAAAACAGTTGATACCAGCAGCATTGCTGGTGATATTGCATTCCTCACAAAAACTGCTGGAGTTACAGGTGTAGGTCTTGCTGAACGCATGCGCGTCACTTCAATTGGTAATCTGCTAATTGGCGCAACGACAGACGACGCCACTAATAAGCTGCAGGTTACGGGCTCGGTAGTAGCTACCGGTCTGGCGACCTCCGGGTCCCTGCAGACCGGCCGCGCGCTCCACCGCGTCCGCATCGTCGACAACGCCGGCACCGACTACGGCAACGACATCTTCGTGCCGTTCGACGGCGGGTCCTCGACGCTGAAGGCCTTCCGCATCCGCTCGTCGTACAACGGCGCAGTCGGCGGCGGAGCTTTGACGATCGCCGGGTCGTCCAATACCGGCACGCAGGGCTCCGACCCGGCGCTGCTGACCTACGTGAACCGCCTGTCGATCGAGGCGACCGGCCAAGTCACCATGGGCGGAAGCCTGAGCGCCCAGGCGCTGTCCCTGCCGTTCGCGAACACCGGCATTGAGATGGGTGCACCAGGAACAGCAAGCACTCCGTTCATCGACTTCCGTTCATCAGGAAATAGCGGTGTTGACTACGACGTTCGTCTGATCGCGCAGGGCGGAACAGCATCAACTGGCCTTGGTGCACTCACGATCGCTGCAGCTACTGTCACTGCAACTGGTGCATTTACTGCAGCTTCGATTTCCGAATCTTCAACGATTCGCATCAAAGAAAACGTTCGTCAGCTTACCGGCGGTCTTGAGTCTGTGCTCGCAATGCGCGGTGTTGTGTACGATCTGATCGACGGTTCGGCAATGAACCAGATTGGTTTGATCGCTGAAGAAGTGAAAGAAGTTCTTCCAGCACTCGTTGCACATAACGGCGATGGCGAAGTATCCGGTGTTCACTACGCGCGTATGGTAGCTGTGCTGATTGAAGGTATGAAGGCACAAGAGCAGCGCATCAAGTCTCTCGAAGCGATGGTCCAGGAGTTGAAGAATGGCTAAGCTTTCAGCTAACACAAATGTAACGTCGACGGACGGGCTCGTAGGAGCCTCCCGTCACGGTATTTTTAATTACAGCAGGTCGTCTGAAGATCACACTTCATACTTCCTGCATTTTAAAACAAATGTCCCGGCGCGGTCAAATGCCATGTGTATGATTGAAGCAGTTGGGTATTCGTATGCAACCGCTCAATCTATTCGCTGTGCATGGACGTTCTATCCTTACTCGGAAGGTGCGACCGCACCTATCTTGAACATTGGCCTTCAGTCAATTTATCCTGGAATGATTCCGAATTCGGTTTACATTTCAGCTGATGGATTTGTTTGCCTTAGTACAACTCAGCGGGATTTGTATTATTTGAGTGTTATGTTCAATTGCCACAACACTGCGCCTTCTGCTAGCCCAGGTTTCAATGTTCAAATTACAAACGTTCAAGCCGTAACTACCGCGGGGAATTATTTCTAATGGCTTCTTTTAATCTACCAACAACAATCTCCCCTGCTGGTCCAGACGGGCATATTCAATATGGCATCGCGACACTAAGCACTGGCGACAGCTTCGGGTACATTGATATCAAGACCGATATTCCATCGAATATTCCAAGCATCATGGTGATGTTTGAAGCTGTCGGATATGCGTACGCAGCTCAACAAGCAATTCGGTCTTCGTGGTCGTTTCATAGATACGCAAACACCACGTATAGCGTTGGTCTACACAACTGTTATCTAGGTTTGGATGCAACTGGTGTTTATGTAAGTGCTGATGGATATATGTGTTTGAAAGCTTCTGTTTCATCTACGTACTTTATTGGTTTGACCATTAATGCTTATGTGACAACCACTGGTTCTAGCGAGGGTCGCAAAATTGGAGTGCTAAACATTTCAACAACATCTAACGCAGGGAATGTATTCTAATGGCTAAACTTAACAGCGCAGTCCGTCTCAAGGTTGGGCCAAACAGCACCAGCACATCATATGGCGCCGGCACAAACGGGTTAGCAAATATTCAGCTTGACTTTGCTCGTATCTGGACGCAAGACAACTTCGGCACATGCTTCTTTCACATGAAGACAAACATCGCAATCAAAAGCGATATCATGATAATGATCGAAGCAGAAGGTTACAACTATGGTCAGTCGCAACCGATCCGTTGCGCATGGACTCATTATCTGTATAATGCTCCGAACATTGTGGACATATATAATCCAGCACAGCACAACACCGCATACACGGGTTTGACGGCAGAGAGACAGTACGCCAGTGCCGACGGATTTTTAGTTATCGTTGGAACTGCGCTGACTTCATATTACTGCGGCTTCAATCTTACTGCGTACTTGCTGAACCCAGCTAACACAAACAATTCAGGTCAAACCATCTCGATCACAAACTACGCTGTGGTCAATACAACAGGAGCACAATACTAATGCCTACCGAAAACCAAGCACTTCCATTCACCCCACCCTATGATGCATTGCGCCAGAATAACTATCCATTGATCGGCGATCAGCTTGGCTTGTTGTACGACGATGTCCGTGACGGCAAGTTCGGCGAGCCTGCCAAGACAGGCACCTGGTACCTCGCGATCAAAGCAGTACGCGACGAGTTTCCAAAGCCAGCACCGGAACCTGCACCAGCACCAACACCAGCTCCATAATTATCAGTTCCCTTTTTCGTAGGTTCATGTTATTATGGGCCTATTGAAAAAGGAACTTTATGAGCATCGTAGTTTATTACCTCTCCGGCAGCGCGCCTCGCTGCCAAATCTTTGATGATGACGAACGTGAAAAGAGCATCGCCAAGTGCGAATCTCTAATCAACCAAGGTTACACGCACGTCACGTCCACACAACAAACCTTCGTTCAGGTCGGTGCTTCCGACCCTGGCGGAGCTGTAGTCGACGGTAAGCTTCCAAACGGTGAAGACTACGCATGGTCGAAATCACATCGTGCTGGTGCGAAACAGCAGAAAGAGGTTATCAAAAAATGAAAATCCGCATACAAGGCCAACCGGAATTCCTTCTCGACACCAGCGAATAAAACACTGTGCATGTTAGTCGATGTTGGGTATAATCTTTACATCGGCTAAACAACTGGAGCGAACATGAACAAGGTAACTTTCGACGGCGACAATGTCCTGGTCAATGGTGTTATCGTTGCAGAAATGAGTGGCCGCGGCGAAGTCTACATTCGCATGAAAGATGCTGCTGGTGTGTTCGTTGTTGTTTCGCGCTTCAAATACATGCGTCCAAAAGCCGGTGCCAAACATTGGCTCAAGTTCATCCTTGCCCGCATGACCTCCACCGACATTGTTGCACGTCTCACGAACCGCGAAGCTTCGGACCGGACAAGCCCACTTGGCCTCGCACAGGAAATCGGCGGCTACAAGTCGCTGAACGAACTGCACTGCGAGAAAATCAAAGCCAAAATGGCAGCTGACAAAGCGCGTTACGCTTATTAACCAAAAAGGAGCTTTCCCATGTCTGAACTCGATGAGAAAACGACGTGGGATGAAACCCGCGATGAGAACAACCAACCACTGACACCGGCATGAAAACCTACAAACACCAATATATCTTCGTGCTGCGTAGTTCTCTCGAAGGAACTTACGTTGCCTCATGGCACGAGATCACGGAAGACGAGAAAGAAACCAAGTCGGTTCTTTTCGGAATGACTATGTCTTCCACAATGAACATGGGCTCTGGCATTCTCAAAGTCCTGGCCAATGAAGCATGGACTGCAGAGCTGATGGATATCCACATCAGCAACATGAACACTACAGAACTGAAACAATTCATTAAGGAGTGTAAAGTATGAGCCGTCCATTGATCAAATACAAGTGGTCCATTTCAGTTCCTGACATGGCGCAACGAATCCTCCGGCAGTGGACCGGCGAAGCAAATGCGTGGGATGCACGTAATGCTGTCGAAGTTGTTCTTGCTATCGATGACGCGTCTGAGCTGTTCACACTGATCGGTGTTGATCCAGCAGAGATTATCGCGAACACGAATCCGAATACGCCAAATGTGCTGTTCATGCACCTCGACGAAGAATCCGGGCAGATGGCAACCATCGGCATTACACAAGTTGAGGAGGTTGTCGAATGTCAGTAGACTATCCAACACTCAGCAAGTTCCGTGCCATTCTTCGAGAGAAGAATGACAAGTGGTGTCCAGACCCTGCGACTCGTTTGAAGACGCAGATTCAGGCCCATTTTCTGGAACGACTGTTCGAACGTTTTCCGAAGAACGAAGATCAAGCGTGCGTCCTCATCGACACGATGAAGTGGCTGAAGGCAAACTACGCGATGCTTCAGAACGAGAACACGTGGGGCCGCAAGATGCAGCATCGTATCCATTGCTCCAACGGTGCAACATCGGTCATCATTCTTTTTAACGGGTGCATTACACTCCGCACCTGCTGGTTGTACGAACCTGAGGAACACTGACATGCCCGAAATCAAAGATGGCGATCTGTACAGCTACGCAACGATCAGCGTCGAGTCGCATGGCTTCATGGTTCGCACGAATCACGAGTTCATGTACCCAGTTGAAACCAGTGACTGGCTCGGTGTCGAACTGAGAGTGAATCCACCTGGTCACCACAACAACGTCAGCGTTCGCCCAGACCAACTCAATCAGATTGTTTGGGATGATCGCAACCGCAATGGTTCGTCTGGTTACGTGTTCGTCTACCGTTCCGGAAAGTCGGAAGCGGAAGTGCTCGAGATGATCCGGCCACAGTTGCAGGAATATCTGAAGCGTCGCAAAGAAGCATACCGAACGCTGGTGCTCCATGCCGACGAGATGATCAGCCAGCTCGACGAACCGATGCCGAGCGGCGACTACATCTGCGCTACTGGATTTGCCGGTAAAAAGTAAAAGAAGTGTGTACACGCGGCGGGGTTGCGTGTATAATCTTTATATCGACTGACAAACACGGAGCTTCAAAATGATCTACGTACTCTTTAACAAAGGCCAGCCGGTTCATGTAACCAGCGAATCGCCTTACACCGGCCGTTGCACTGAAGAGTACAAACCAATCCTGCGCGATTTCTTTGGCCTCGAGTACGACTTGGCAAAGTGCAGCCCGGATTTCAAGAGCATCGAAGAAGTGGAAGCGATTGCCGCACACTTCAACGAGCAAGGCGTTCATGGCCGTAGCGAAGACAAACCTTTCTTCCTGGCCTACGACGATGGCGAATACACCAGCCATCGTTTCGGCATTGTCGAACCACCAAAGGTTGGTGACGATGTTTCGTACGGCTTCAACGGTGACTACTACCCGTGTGGCGTGATCACCCGCATCACGAAGGGCTGGCGCATCACGACCTCGACCGGTGAAGTGTTCAATCGCCGGAAGCAAAGCTCGCGCTGGGTCATGGTCGGCGGCACGTGGTCACTGGTCAAAGGCATTGTAAACGAACGTAACCCAAGTTTCTGAGGATGATTATGTACCACGACACTCCAGAACTTATCGAAACCTACCACACGATGGTAGGTAAGCGCGTGATGAAGAAGTCGCGGAGCAACAACAAAGTTACTCCGAAACCTTTCAAGTCCACATTCCGCGTGAACACAGTAAAGGCGGTGATTTTCCCGCCAGAAACAAATCACGCCTGCTTCATTTTCGAAGAAGATGAAAGCTTCGTCCGTTGTTACCAATGTCGTCTTGCCCCTGAAAGCACATCATGAAAAAGCAAACTCTCGTTCTCATTCTCCTCGCCGCTGCGCTGAGCGGTTGTTCCAGTGCTACTGACGCAACTAAAGCGCTGCAAGGTGCCGGTTACACCGACATCAAAACCGACGGCTACTCCGTTTTCGGCTGCGGCCAGGATGATTCGTTCAAGACCAAGTTCACGGCCAAAGGCCCAACTGGTGTCCAGGTATCCGGCGTTGTTTGCAGCGGCTGGTTCAAAGGCTCAACCATTCGGACGGACTAATCATGGCCCAAGTCAAGCTCACAGATAACGATGTGCAGTTGATTATCGAAGCAGGCTTGGAAGAAGCTGCTCGGTTTACAGCTGCGTACATCGAGCAATACGGTGAACATTTCCCGTGCGGTTTCGCATGGGTCAAAATCAAACCAGCTCGTGGCCAGTTCGTCAAGGTTCTGAAAGAAATGAAACTCGGCGACACTTCGTATGAAGGCGGATACTCCGTCTGGAATCCATCGAAGAACTTCACGCAATGCATGGACGCGAAAGAAGCGGGTGCACGTGCATTCGCCGAACACCTGCGAAAGTATGGCGTCGATGTAACCTCGCACACGAGGCTTGACTGATGGACGCAGAACAACTCAAGCAGATGAAGAAGCTGCAACGCGAGGTCGATGATGCGAATGAGCTTGCCGAGCGTTTCATTCAGGGCTACACAAACTTTGACGCAGAGTATGTTGGGAATAAACTGACCAAAGCTAAAGCGGCACTCACCGATTACCTCGATTCAATTACGGAGAAGAAAATAGACGACGCATATCAGTCACCAGGCGAAAGTTTCAAACTCAAAGCTAAAGCGGCACTCACCGATTACCTCGATTCAATTACGGAGAAGAAAATAGACGACGCATATCAGTCACCAGGCGAAAGTTTCAAACTCAAAGCCAGCGTTCAAACCTACGAGCTGTCGATCGCCGACCTCGCACAACTGATTGCTGGTCAGCTTGGCGTACCAGTTGCCCGCCTCACCATCTCGCCGCGGCGCGAATTCTCGCATGGCGATGCAATCGGCGAAGGTGAATACATCTTTGCCGGCTTGACCGTTACGGTGAAGAACACCTAAATAGTCGTGTACATTCGTTCGGGCCGGATGTATAATGGCCTCAACGAATAAAAGGATTATACATGGACGCATTGGAATTTTTCGCGCAGTTCAAAGCTCGCATCGAGCAGACGCCGAACTGGAAGACGATGGAGAACACGGTCGAAAACTCGCCGTGGCATCGCGAAGCGAACGTCGCTGTTCACACGAGCATGACGATCGAGAAGTACATCGAAATGTTTTCGCACACTCGCACAGAGCGTCAGCGCACGTTGACACTGATGGCGTTGCTGTTCCACGACTTCGGTAAACCGGAAGCAGAAGAAACCCTGGAAAAGAAAGAAGAGCCAGGTGTGTTCTATCGTCGCTACGCCGGCCACGAACCGATCTCCGGCAATGTGTTCCTGTCCTTCATGTGCGACAACGATGAGCTGCGCGAGATGTTCTTCGCCCAAGGTTTCTCGTGGAAAGATGTCCGCATCATCAAAGTCATGATCGAACATCACTTGCCATACGGTTTGAAGAACGAGCAGAAGCGTCAGAAGTTGGCGCACATGATCGACGCGACGTTGGGCATCGATGAAGTCTGCTTCTACGACATGCTGCGTTCGGATTGCCACGGCCGTATCTCCGACGATCACGAGACGAAGAAGCAGAACGTCGAGGAGTGGATCGAAGGTTTCCAGCTGGTCTCGTTTAACGAGCGCAAGATTCCTGCGAATGCGCCTGAATTGATTTTGATGGTTGGCATCTCTGGTGCCGGCAAGTCAACGTTCATCAAAGCGATGGATGACCTCTTCAAAGTGTTCAGCGAAGATGAGTTGCGTTTGCAGTATGCACATGCCAACATGCCGTACGAGGATTACACGGCTCTGGAAGTATTGACGGGTGCGCAGAAGTACGATGCGTGCTGGAAGTATTGCCACATGCATCCGGACTCGAAGTTTGACCAGTACTCCGCACGTCAGTTCGCTGACTTGTTGGAAACCAAAGCGACGATCGTGTTGGATCGCATGAACCAGGGTCGTAAGGCTCGTGGCAAGTTCATCGAAGCAGCGAAGGCAAAAGGTTACCGTATCCGCTCGATCGAGTTCTTCATCTCCGAGTCGAAGGCAATGGCTCGTCAGAAGACTCGCGGCGATAAGTCGTTGAGCGATTACCGCGTTCACCAGATTGCAATGCAGTTGGAGACTCCGTGGTTGGGAGCCGAAGTAGATTCATTTTCGATCTTCATACCATGAGGTGAAACTGTTCGATGAAAGTCGTAGCGATAGTTGCTGCTTACAATGAAGGACCTCGGATCCGAAAGGTGATGGAGGTCCTTTCGTCGTATCCGGGATTTGATCAGATCATAATTGTCGACGACGGTTCTACAGATGACACATACCTCACCGCGTTGGGTTCACGCCCACCATGGCCACAACAGAAAGTAATCGTCCACACTGGGCCGAATAAAGGCAAAGGCGCGGCGATGGAACTGGGTGTGCAGCTATCCGATCCAGATGTGATCTTCTTTTGTGATGCTGACATTGTTGGGTTGACTCACGAGATCATTGACCAAACGCTTGAACCAGTTCTGTCTGAGCAAGTATGCATGATGGTTGCCATGCGAGACCGCGGTCTGTATTGGCATTTGCCATTCACCATTGAGATGGCAGCAAAGTTGGGTGGGGAACGAGCCGTGTCACGCGAGATGTGGGAATCAGTACCAGCAAAGTACAAGTCGCGTTTCATGATTGAAACGGCTCTCAACTACATTGCAGACCGCACATGCGGGTTTGACTTCAAAATTATGCCGGGTCTCTCTCAGGTAATCAAAGAGCAGAAGCAAGGTTTCTTCCGCGGCTTGTTCGGCCGTGTCAAAATGATTGTCGATATCATAATCGCACACATCGTCTTACGTATCTCAAAGTAACGTTTCTTTCAGTACAACGTTGAAAAAGTTTGTGGAAAACAATGTTTCCATGTTACAATGAATTCTCTTGATCGAGCGCAACTAATCAAGAAAAATTGTAAAGCATCTCGTATTTCCTATAAATACCTGGCAACCGAAAGAGGTTGTACTTTACAAACATTTGACAAACTTTATTGAAAGAACTACCAAAATGAAAAAATCACTCGCAGATCTGGCCTCCGCATTCGCTTCGAAAACCTCCGGCGACAACACTGGCAACCAAACGTGGAAACTCTTCTTCAACTTCTGGAAGATGGACGTTGACTCCACCACTATCGTACGATTCCTCCCTGACGCAGACGAAGAAAACCCAATGGGTTTCCTGGTAGAAAACCTGGCTCACGAGCTGACGATCAATGGCAAGCGCGAAAAAGTCGCCTGCTTGAAGATGTACGGTGAAGACTGCCCAATCTGTGCTCTGTCCCAGAAGTACTACGACGAGAAGTCTCCTGACCACAACGAGAAACTCGGTAAGAAATACTACCGCAAGAAGTCGTACATCGGCCAGGTGCTGGTGATTGACACGACCATTGAGCACGATCAGGAACAACTGGTCAAGCTGATGGAATTCGGTCCGAAGATCTTCAAGCAGATCCAAGCCTCGTTCTCGAGCGGCGATCTGGAAGAAGCACCATTCGAACTGAAAGGCGGTTACAACTTCCGCATCAAGAAGTCCAAGTCCGGCGAGTACGCAGACTACGGCACTTCGAGCTTCGCGCCGAAGCAAACGGACGTTGCAGACGACATCATCGAATCGATGACGCTGTACAACCTGGGCGAGTACCGTACTCCGCGCATCACCCGTGATGTGATGGAAGCTATGCTTCTGGCCGACCAGACTGGTGGCCAGTTCACCGGCGAACAAGCTGAGACAGCTGCTCCTGTTGCTGCAAAGCAAGAAACTGCACAGACGGCTGCACCTGAAGCGAAAGCTGAAGCTGCTCCTGCCGTACCTGGCGAAAAGAAACTGTCGGTTGTTGAACAGCTCCGCCTCCGCGCTGCTGCTAAAGCCGAGTAATTCTTAGAGACCACACGGTCTCTTGATCTGTGATTTTCCTGGATGGTTCATTCTACATGCAATCATCCAGGTTGTACACAAGTTTCTTACAGGAGTATTATGAAACAAACAAAACACATCGACTTTACGGGTGGACATTTCATCTCCGTGAGCCCCGTCTTGTTTCCGGAATCCAACCTCGTAGTTAGCTTTGCATCACGCGATGCTGCTGAGGCTGCAATCAAGGAAACATTCGGAGATGGACGCAGTGCAATTCGTCTCTACAACGCCAGCGACAAGCACGGCACGGGAGAGAAAAATGGGTCTTAAGTTCCTCGAAAAATTCAAGAAAGATGCTGCCAAGCTTGATACAGTCGGAGTCGGAATTCGTTCCGTCGAAGAATGGTTGAGCACTGGTAACTACGCCTTGAACCGCGCGCTGTCAGGTGACTATCTGAAAGGCGTACCACTTTCCCGCATCACCCTGTTTGCAGGTCCATCGGGTTCTGGTAAGTCGTTCATTGCTTCCAACATCGCGCTGCACGCTCAGAAGCAAGGCTATCACGTCCTGCTCATCGATACTGAAAACGCTTTCGACGTGGATTATCTCCGCAAGATTGGCGTGGACATTGGCGAAGATGCGTTGACGTACATGCAATGCTCGACCATCGAAGACATGAACGGTATCCTCTCCGACTTCTTCTTGAACTACAAGAAGGAATACGGCAAGGACAATCCGGATGCTCCGCGTACCCTCATCATTATCGACTCGTTGGCGATGCTGTCCTCCGAAACCGAAATGACGAACTACGACAAGGGTGTCATCAAGGGTGACCAAGGTCAGTTGGCAAAACGCCGTAAGGCGATGCTGCGTCTGGCTGTTGGCAAGATTGCACGTCTCCCAATCAAGATGTTGGTTACCGACCACGTCTATCCTCAAGACATTATGTTGGGTGATGGACCATGGGCAGTTACCAACTCGACTAAGTTTTCCTCCTCGATCATCGGCATGATTACCAAGCTGAAGCTCAAGGAAGATACTGAAGTCGTAGGTGTTCGCATGAAGTTTGAAACCTACAAATCTCGTTTCGCCAAGCTCGGTACTAAGGTGGAACTGGATATTCCTTACAATCGTGGTATGTCTTCGACTTCAGGGCTGATTGATCTCCTTGAAGCTGATGGTGTGATTGCAAAAGGAACACAAGTCGGTGAGAAGTTGAAGTGGATCGCAGAAGTAAATGGCGAACGCATTGCCTTTAAAGAAAGCGAAATCACCGACGAAATTGCACTCAAGCTGTTGAAGCACCCAGCTTGCGCACCACTGCTGGCTCGTGACGAACCAGAAATCGACCTAGACGCCCTTGATTCAATTGCGGATCAAGACGAATAAACCAACATAAGGAGTATCACAATGGATAGTACAATGGAATCATCGATCAGCATTCAGCTGGTACACGGCGGATTCATCTTCAGCTCACAAGGCGAAGATGGCTGCTACAAGACCGAGGTCTTCACCTCGCAAGCCAAGCTCATGAAAGCAATTCGCGCAGCAATCGAATCCAACTCGTTGGTGAAGAAGACCGGCGAAAAGACTGACGCTCAAGGCGAAGCAGAATGAAGTTAACCAACATCGGTCTCGACTATTTCGACGGCACCGACGAACTTCAAGTTTACGTAGAAGTGGTGACCGATGAAGGTACTAAAGTTCATCGCAAGCTTTCTGACCTGCTCGAAGACAACAGCGTTACGGCAACTGCTCAAGCGTTGAAAGACATCGGCGAAAAACGTCTGAAGTAACCAGAGGGGCTTCGAGCCCCTCTTTCAAATCCCATGAAAATAACACTCTGTGCCCGTGCTAAGATCCTAAAGCTCTTGGACCCAGGCAAAGCTTTTCGCATTCAAGCAAGCGTTAATGGCGGGTCGCAAGTCGATCTGATTTTAAATTCCGAGGTGACAACTTTTGATTGTATAATATCAACTGTGCCGCTCGTAG
>Ga0326734_1000024_pt1 | contig 53796 bp, 42 predicted proteins | sample 15_GP2_1315_FD_207944 | JGI IMG/M metagenome (GOLD analysis project Ga0326734, IMG submission 207944) | Glacier ice microbial communities from Ngari, Tibet, China - 15_GP2_131.5 | ecosystem: Environmental > Aquatic > Freshwater > Ice > Glacier | place: China: Ngari, Tibet | collected 2018-07-18 | reverse complement strand
GTGCGAGGGCGCTGCCGCACCGGGTGAACTACTGCCCGTTTTGCGGAACAGGCCAGGGCGCTGGCGTGCCGCTAACTGAGGCGGGAGCGGCGCCGGCGCCAAGGCCGATCGCCGAACCAGCGCCATCAGCGCCGTCAGCACCAGCGGCGCCGCCGGTCCTGGCGCAAGCTGCGCCGGCGCCAGCGCCGACCATCGCCGCAGCCGTGCGCCAGCCGCGCACCGCCACGCCGGCGCCGCCGCCGCGGCGCAAACCGGTGCGGCTGCGCTACTGGCTGCTGGCGCTGGGTGTGCTGTGGCTGATCTGGATCACGCAAAGGCCAGATACCAAAAAAATCGAGGCGCGCATCTATGCCGCGATCGCGCTGGCCAAATCGTGCAAATCGGCGCAAGCCCAGGGCGAACTGATCGCCCTGAACGACAGCCAGGCGACGCCGGCGCAGATGCAGCGCTTGCGGGCGGCCTTGAGCGACGCCGACGCCGCGTGCGAGCGCAAGCGGGCGCGGCCGCGTCCAAAACCCGCGCCAAAGCCGGCCAGGCCGCTTGCCAGCGAGCAGTTGCGGTCGCCATCCCCGTCACCGTCGCAGTTGCAGTTGCAGTCGGCGCGCAACCTGATCGCCGATGCGCGGCGCGCGCTGGTGCTGGGCAATTACCGGGCGGCCTCGGACAAGATGGAAGTGTGCGCCACGATGGTCGACCCGGACAACCCCGAGTGCCGCGCCCTGAAGGGGCGGGCGGACCGGCTGCTGGGCGAAATGCAGCGCTGCGTGGCGGCCGGGCGCGAGTGGATCAGCGACGGCTGCCAGTAAGGGTAACCGCCGGCCGCCGCGCAGCGTACTTACCCGATTGCCAGGTTGTCGTAATTGAGTTGCACGTGCGCCGCGGTGCATGGCGCGTTTGCCTGGCGCTCGGTCAGCATGGCGTCGATCGCCCGCGCGGGCAGCGGTTGACTGTACAGGAAACCCTGGATCTGGTCGCACGACAGCTGTTTCAACAGCACTGCCTGGTCTGCGGTTTCGACCCCTTCGGCGACGACCTTCAGCTTGAGTGCGTGCGCCAGTGAAATGATGGTCGACACCAGCTGGTACTGGTCGGCACTGTGGGCCATGTTGATCACGAACGAGCGGTCGATTTTCAACGTGTCGATCGGCAGCCTGGCGATATAACTGAGCGAGGAATAGCCGGTGCCGAAGTCGTCGATCGCAACAGTGATGCCGGCCGCGCGCAGCAATTTGAGTTTTTCGATATTGTCGTCGAGGTCGTCCATGAGCATGCTCTCGGTGATTTCGATCTCGATTTCGCTCGGGTCGGCGCGCGCCAGGATGTGCAGCACCTGGTTGACGAAATTGATTTCGCGCATTTGCAACGGCGACACATTGACGGCAATGCGGGGCGGGGCGAGACCGCGCGCGGTCCACTCCTGGTATTGCCAGTGGGCTTGCGCAATGACCCACTTGCCGACCTCGACAATGAGCCCGGTTTCTTCCAGCAGCGGAACGAACTGGTTGGGCGGTATCAGGCCCTGGCCCGGTTCGTCCCAGCGGATCAGGGCTTCGAGCCCGATCAGTGCGCCGCTGGCAAGATCGATCTTCGGCTGGTAATGGAGGACGAACTGATGCTGCTCCAGCGCCAGCTTGAGGCGGTTTTCCATCGCCAGTTTTTCCGCGATGCGGGCGTTCATGGCGGCGTTGTAATACAGGTGGGGCAACTTGCTGCGCTTGGCGTTGTACAAGGCGGCTTCGGCGTTGCGAAGCAGGGTGTCGGCGGCGTTGCCATGCAGCGGATACAGGGCGATCCCGGCCTTGAACGACAGGCGCAGCTCCTTACCCATCAGCGCGAACGGCGCGGCCATCCGCAGCGCCAGCGTCGGCTCCAGCAACTGCGCCACCTCGGCGCCGTCAACGCCGCACTGGACGATCAGGGCGAAGCAGTTGGCGTCGATGCGGGCCACGAACCGGGGGGCCGGATTGGCCACGAGCAAGCGCTGCGCGACTTCCTTGAGCAAGGCGTTGCCGGCAGCGCGGCCAAGGCTGTCGTTGATGTTGCGAAAGCGGTCGATGTCGATCAGCACGAGGGCAAACTGGCCCGCCTGCGCCGCCTCACTGCGCACCAACAGCTCGGTCAGCCGTTCCTGGAACAGCGCCCGGTTCGGCAGGTCCGTCACGTTGTCGAAAAAGGCAAGATGCCTGAGCCGCTGCTGGTTTTTCTGGTGTTCGAGTGCGAAGGAAATGTCTGCCGCCAGCTGCGTGAGCAGCAGCATTTCCTGCTGATTGAAGAACTGCGTTTCCGCAGAGTACAGGACAATCACGCCTTCCACATCGCCATCGACCAGCAGGGGCAAGGCCACCAACGAGCGCATGCCCAGACGCAGCGCGGTTGGCAGCAGCGCTGCCATGTGCGGCTCGGCCGCGATGTCATTGCAGACGGCCGCGCGCTGGGTGCGCACCGCCTGGCAGGCCGGATGGGCTGCGCCGGGCGCTTGCGGATCCAGCGTCAGGCGCACCCGCCCGATATTCTTGTCGTCGATGCCGTACCAGGCGATCAGCGTGCCTTCGCAGGAGCCTGGCGTCATCATGCCGATCCACGCGATCGGGAACTGGCCATGCTCGACGGCGATGCGGCACGCTTTCAGGCACAGCGCATCGGGTTCGGCAATGCGCAGGCCGGCCGAACTGATGTTGCTCAGTACCATCTGTATCCGGTTCAGGCGGGCGATCTGCTGCTCCTGCGCCTTGCGGGCGGAAATGTCGCTGATGACGCCCGACGTCCACCAGCCGGACTCGGTCTTGAGCGGGCTTAAATTGATTTCTGCAGGGAACGCGCTGCCATCCTTGCGCCGGCCTTGCGTTTCGAAGCCGGCCACCGGCGGGCGTTGCGAGTATGCCTGTTCACCGGGTGGCAACGCGGCTGGCGCAAAGCCGCCCGGAACCAGCATGTCGCACGGGCGCCCCAGCATCTCATTGCGCGCATGGCCAAACAACAGCTCGGTGCGGGCGTTGACGATTTCGATCAAGCCTTGCGCGTTGATGACGACAATGGCGCCGGGCGCAAACTCGATCAGATCGGAAAAGCGCGACTCCGCGTGCAGCCGCGCCAGGCGCGTGCGGCTTTCCTCCAAAGCGCGCCGCACTGCCGGTGCCAGCCGTTTCAGGTTCGACTTGGCGACGTAGTCGACCGCGCCACCGCGCAGTGCAGCGATTGCGGTGTCTTCATCGATGGTGCCGGAGACGAAAATGAACGGGATGGCCGGGTACTGCTCGTGGGCAATCTGCAGGGCCGACAAGCCGTCAAAGTCTGGCATCGAAAAATCCGACAAGATGATATGCGGACAGCCCTGCGCCAGCCCGGACAGGTAGCCCGCGCGCGTGTCGACCCGTTCAACCCGCACGCTCAAGCCATCGCGCAGCAGTTCGCGCTCGATCATCTCGGCATCCGTGATGGAATCTTCGACCAGCAAAATCGTGATGCCATCATTCATGGTATGCGCCTTCCTTCTTTTTCAAATGCAGAGCTGGCAGTCAACGCGTCAGGGCGCGACCTTGTTTTCCAGCATCCAGTACAGGCCGACGTCGGTCACGGTGCGATAGAACGCGTCGGAGTCGACCGGCTTGACGATGTAGCTGTTGGCGCCGAGCTGGTAGGACGCCAGCAGGTCGCGCTCCTCGGCTGACGAGGTCAGCATCACCACCGGAACGACGCGCAAATGGTCGTCGCCCATGATGACGCGCAGCACCTCGATGCCATCGACCCGTGGCATCTTGATATCGAGCAGAATCAATTTCGGCCGTTCGTTCGTGCGGCCGGTAAATTCGCCCTTGCGTTGCAGAAAATCGAGGGCTTCGCGGCCATCCTTGACCCACAGCAGGTTGGTGGCCAGGTTGCATTTGCGCAGCGCCCGGATGGTCATCTCGGCATCGGTGGTGCTGTCTTCGGCCAGCAAGATGTCGACGTGCTGGTGGATATTCATTGTGCGTCCTTGTGTTGTAGCGCGAAAAAAAATGTCGCGCCCTGATCGATGCTGCCTTCGGCCCAGACCCGGCCGCCGTGACGCAACACGATGCGCTTGACGATGGCCAGCCCGACGCCGGTGCCGGGAAACTTGTCGGCGCTGTGCAGGCGCTGGAAGACGCCGAACAGTTTGTTGTAATACTGCATGTCGAATCCCACCCCGTTGTCGGTGACCGAGTAGATGATCTCGCCGCCTTGGCGCCGGCCGGAAATGCGCACTTCCGGCGCTTGCGTCTTGCTGCTGTACTTCAGGGCGTTCGAGACCAGGTTGATCCAGACCTGCTGCAACATGGCGCGGTCGCCCCAGGCGGCGGGAAGATCGTCCAGGATGATGCGGGCAGCCTGGGATTGAGATTGAGATTGAGATTGGGACGGGGACGGGGACTGGGACTGGCCATAGCCGCGCAGCTCGGCCACCACGTTCTCGACCAGCGTGTGCATCTCGATCGAGGTGCTTGACAGCACCTTCCTGCCGAACTTGGAAAACGCCAGCAGATCGTCGATCAGGTTGCCCATGCGCTTGCTGTTGTCGCGAATCACGCCGAGCAGGCGCTGTCCCTCGGCGTCGAGGGTGTCGCCGTAGTCTTCGGTGAGCATGCCGGCGTAGCCGGTGATCGCCCGCAGCGGGATGCGCAGATCGTGCGAAATCGAATACGTGAAACTTTCCAGTTCCTTGTTCGCGGTTTCCAGTCGGCCGGCATTTTCCAGCAATTTTTGGTTGGCGGCGAGCAGCGCGCCGTCGGCGCGGCGGCGCTGGCGCACTTCGCGCGACAGCAGCCAGAACGCACCGGCAAACAGCAGGCCGGAAGCGAGGGTGCCGCCGACAATCAGCCGTTGCGTGTTGTAGGCACTGACGCGCTCTTCCTGCTTGCGTTGCGCCAGCAATTGCGTTTCGCGTTCCTCCATGCGCGCCACCAGCACGCGCATCTGATTGAGGACGTTCTCGCCCGTTCCTGCGGCAACAAAATCCAGTGCGTCCGCCGCCACCGGGCTGTTGCGTCGCAACGCGATGGTGTGACCGAACGTGGCCACGACCTGTGCGGCAGCGTCTTTCAACAACAAGGTGTCGCGCGCCTGCGCCGGATTGTCGGCCGTCATCGTTTGCAGCCGTACGATGATTTCCGGCAGTTCGGTGCTGGCGGTTTGGTAAGGGACGAGAAACTCCGGTTTGCCGACAATGGCAAAGCCTCGCGTGGCCGCCTGGGCATCCTTGGCCAGTGAAATGGTTTTTTCAAGCTCGAAGCGCACCAGGTGGGAGTGATCGACCCAATGCTTGCGACGTACGAACTCTGCGATACTGGAAAACGACGCGTAGGAAAGGTAGCAAATGGTTAATAGGCCGAGCACAAGCGCAATGACTGGAACGTTCGCGTGCCTGAACTGGATGCAACTTGTTTTCGTGGAATTCATGTGCTCCCTTGCCAGCGGACATTCTTGCGGCGTCAAAATATATTGACCTAGCGTAACATTGTTTCCCATGAAAAATGTAATAGACGGTCAATAAAAGTTTTTTCTGGGAATAAACCACATGGCGCGCCGATTCAGCCAAGGTCCACCGCGGTTCCCGCGCCGGGTGTATGCTTGCCAGCAAGGACTCGTGGACGCAACAGCGCAGCGATGCACCGCGCAACAGCACCCCGCAACGACAGGAGAGAACAGAACATGAAAATACCGACCATTCTGGCGCCATTGCTGGCCGTCGTGCTGGCAGCCGGGCTCGCCGCCTGCACACCGCGCGACGATACGATGGGGCCGGCGCAAAAGGCCGGGCAGGCGGTCGACGATGCCGGCGACAAGGTGGCGCATGACGTGCAAGAGAAGCTCGAGCGCGCCAAACAGGCCGGCCAGCACATGGCCGATTCGGCCGCGGAAACCAAAAGCCGGATCGAGCAGGCGACCGCGGACGCTGGCAAGGGCCTGAACAAGGCGACCGAAGAAGTTGGCAAGAAGGTCGAGCGCGCCGGCGAAAAAATCCAGGAAGCGTCGAAAAAGTAAGCAACAGGCCGACAGCGGGGCGGGTGTTTTTAAGTTGCCTCAGTTGCCTCAGTTGTCTCAGTTGCCTCGTTGTCTAAGTTGCCAACTGCTGCAGGACATACAGCCGCTGGTACAGGCCGCCATCGATTCCCATCAGCGCCTCGTGGGTGCCGGCCTCGGCGATGCGGCCGTGATTGAGCACGATGATGCGGTCGGCGTGGCGGATCGTCGACAGCCGGTGCGCAATGGCGACGATCGTCACGCGCCCGCGCAATTCGTCCAGCGCCATCTGCACGACCTGCTCGGTCTGGCTGTCGATGTTCGAGGTTGCCTCGTCGAGCAGCAAAATCTTCGGCTGCCCGGCCAGTGCGCGCGCGATCGCGATCAGCTGTTTTTGCCCGGTCGACAGGCGCGAGCCGCCTTCGCCGAGCGCTGTCTGGTAACCGTGTTCGAGCGCTGAAATGAAGTCGTGCGCGTGGGCCGCGCGCGCCGCCGCATGCACCTGCGCCAGCGACAGGCCGCGCCCCATGTCGATGTTCTCGAGCGCCGACACCGCCAGCAGGAACGGGTCCTGCGGCACCAGGCCGACGTCGGCTCGGAACTGGTCGTTGTCGATGCCGGCCAGCGGCTGGCCGTTGATGTCGATGCTGCCCTGATGCGCGCTGTAATAGCGCAGCAGCAGCGACAGCAGCGTCGACTTGCCGCTGCCGGTGTGGCCGACGATGCCGAGAAACTCGCCGCGCGCGATGTCGACGCTGAGCTGGTGCAGGACGGTGTGGCCGGGTGCGTACGCAAAGCTGACGTTGCGAATGCTGATCGCCGCGCCGGCGGGCGCGCCATTGGCCGCGCCGGCGTGCAAGGCGGCGGGCAAGGTTGCCGCCTTGCACGCCGCGTGCTCGGGCGCGCATGGTTCGTCCAGCAGCGCCGCCACCCGCGCGCTTGCCACCACCGCCTGCTGCAAGGAGCTGAACTGCATCGTGATCTGGATCAGCGGCTCGACCACCCGCGCGATGTAGCTGATGAACGCATACAGCACGCCCACTTCCACCGCATTCATGTCGCGCTGGCCGAAACTGAAGATGACGACCGCGAGCAAAATGACGTTGAGCAGGTCGAGCGCGGGACGCAGCAGGAAGGCGTTGGCGCGCAGTTCGGCCAGCCGCGCCGTGTAGTGCGCGTGGTTGGTGTCGGCAAAGCGGCGCGCAAAACGGTGCTGGGCGTTGTTCGACTGCAGCACGCTCATGCCGCCGATCGATTCGGCCATCTGGCCGTTGATGTCGCTGCGCAGCGCGCGTGCGCGCGTCACCGCCGGCGCCGACATGCGCTGGTACAGCCAGACGATCAGCACCACCGCCGGCACCAGCGCCAGCACGATCAGCATCAGGCGCCAGTCCAGCCACGCCATCGCCGCCATCGTGCCGACCAGCACGATGCTGCTGTCGAGGATCACGAACAGCACCTGGATATACAGCGTCTTGACCGCTTCGGTGTCGTTGGTGACGTGGCCCACCAGCTGGCCGGTGATGGCCTGGTCGAAGAACGCCATCGGCAAACGCAGCACGTGGTTGTAGACCCATTCGCGCAGCCGCTGCACCGAGCGCATCGCCAGTCCCGACAGGCGCACCAGTTGCAGGTAGCGCAGGCCTGACGCGATCCAGCCGCTCACCAGCATGGCGGCCAGTAGACCAGCCATGTTCGGCCAGTCGAGGTGACGCGGCAGCAGGTGGCGGTCGATCAGCGCCTTGCCGAGGATCGGGCCGATCACTTCCAGGCCAGCGGCGATCACCAGCCAGAAGACGGCCCAGCCGAGATGGCGGCGCTCGGGGTGGGCGGCGCGGCGCAGCAGCTTGACCGCGCGCGCCGCCTCGGCGCGCATGGTCGCCGCATTCGCCGCCGGGTCAGTCGCCGCATTGGCGGCGTCGTCAGAGCGCATCAAGGCTGGCCTCCAGTTGCTGGTAGCGCCATTGGCTGGCATACCAGCCGTCGGCGGCGATCAACTGTTCGTGGCTGCCCGCTTCGGCCAGGTGGCCGTCGCGCAGCACCACGATCAGGTCGGCGCCGGCGACCGCCGACAGCCGGTGGCTGGCGATGATGGCGCTGCGTCCGGGCCGTTCGCGCCGCAGTTGTGCGAGGTGTGCGAGGATGCGCGATTCGGTGCCGGTGTCGACCGCCGACAGCGCGTCGTCGAGCAGCAGCAGGGCACTGTCGGCCAGCAGCGCGCGGGCAATCGCCACGCGCTGGCGCTGGCCGCCCGACAGCGTGACGCCTTTTTCGCCGACGTGGGTGTCGTAACCTTGTGCAAAGCGCAGGATGTCATCGTGGATCGCCGCCATGCGGGCCGCATGCTCGACTTCGGCGCGGCTGGCGCCGGGTTTGCCCAGCGCGATGTTGTCGGCGATCGTCGCCGAAAACAGGAACGACTCCTGCGGCACCCAGCTGATGGCCGAGCGCAGCGTGGCAAGCGTATAGTCGGCCAGCACATGGCCCGACCAGGCGACGCGCCCGCGCTGCGGCGTCACCTGGCGCAGCAGCACGCGCAGCAGCGTCGATTTGCCGGCGCCGGTCGGCCCTACCAGGCCGAGCGTCTGCCCCGCCTGCAGCGACAGCGACACGTTCGACAGCGCCGCGGGCGCCGGGGGTGCCGGGGGTGCCGTCATGTCTTGGACAGGATAGGTAAAACTGACGCCGTCGAGCTGCAGCCGGCCCGGCGTCAGCGTCGCCACGGTGCCGTCATCGTCGACCGACAGCGGCGCCTCGAGCAGCGGCTGGAGGCGCGCCAGCGCGGCGCGCCCGTGTTCGATCAGCGACAGCACCCAGCCGGCGGCGAACATCGGCCAGATCAGCTGGCCCAGGTACATCGTGAAACTGGTCAGTTCGCCAATCGTCAGTGCGCCGTTCCATACCAGGTAGCCGCCCAGGCCGAGCGTGAGTACGCCGGCCAAGCTCAACGTCAGGCCGACCGCCGGTTCGTAGGCCGCTTCCCACTGTTGCGCCACCAGGCTGGCGTCGGCCGCGCGCGCCGCCAGTGCGCCGAACTGACGCGCGCTGCGCTGTTCGAGGCCGAGCGCGCGCAAGGTGCGCACGCCCGACAGCGACTCCTGCACATGGTCGTTGAGCTTGGCGAATCGTTCGAGCGAATCGGTCGACGCGGTGTGGATATGGGCCGAGATGCGCCAGAACGCCAGCGCCATCAGCGGAAACGGCAGCAGGGCGATGGCGGCCAGGCGCCAGTCGACGCCCAGCGTCATGATCGCCACCACCATGATCAGGGTCAGGCTGCCGTCGAAGCCGGCCAGCATCGCTTCGCCGGCCGCCATTTCGATCGCGTCGATGTCGTTGGTGGCCAGCGCCATCAGGTCGCCGGTGCGCTGCTGCTGATAAAACGCCGGTCCTTGCTGTGATAAGCGCGCGTAGAAGCGGGTGCGCAGTTCGACCCCGAGCTGGTAGGCGGCGGCGAACAGGCGCAGTCGCCACGCTACCCGCAGCACGTAGATGGCAACGCCGATACCGAGCAGCTCGGCCAGTTCCAGCAGCAGCGCGTGTTGGCCGAGGCGATGCGCGGCGAGGCCATCGATCATGATGCCGATCTTGCGCGGGATCCACGCCGTCAAGGCCGCGACGACGCCGAGCATCAGTGCCGAGGCGGCGTACGATTGCCAATGACGGCGCACGAAGCCGCCGATCAGCGTTGCTAAACTCATTGCCATCCTTGCCTGGAGCGCCCGCAAACGACTAAAACGACTAAAACGACTAGCGGGCCGAAGCCCGCTCATTTACTCCTTCCGGCCAGCACTCCTTCCGGCCAGCCGGCTGTGGCGCCGGTTTATTTTTTGCGCGTCGCTTTCGCCGCTTTCGCCGCTGGCGCTGCGGCCTTGGCGGTCACGACGGCCGGCGCGCCGGCGGTTTGAACAGCAGGCGGTGTCACCGCTGTCGCTGGCGATACCGACGCCACCGCGATCGGCCGGGCCGACGAGGGCACCGGGAACGACGCCGCGCTCGGCTTGACGGCTTCGGTATGGCTGGCAGCGACGAGCGCCGGCGCCGGTTGCGCGGTTGGCTGGGCGGTTGACTGTTTTTCGGCCGCGCGCTTCGCCTCGACGACCAGCGCTGGTGCGGGCACGGCCGCGGCCACGACTGCCGGTTCGGCTTTGGGCGCCGGCTCGGCAATCAATGCTGTTTCGACCGCCAGTGCTGTCTCGACGAGCGCTTCCAACGCCGCCGCGCCCAGCGCAGGGGTGGGCGCAAAAACCGGGGCAGGGGCAGAAACCGGAGCCGGGGCAGAAACCGGAGCAGGAGCGGAAACAGCATCGGCGCCGCGCATGGCGGCGCCCGCCGTGCCGGCGGCAATGCCGAACAGCCGGCGGCTGTACGACAGCACGCTGTCGAACTGCGACTGGGTCTGGCTGGTGAGGACGAACAGGTCGCGCGGATCCTTGGCGGTGATCAGCTGGCGCACCAGATTCGACGACTGTTCGAGCGAGGCGCGCGAAGTGTCGAGATTGAGGGCAAGCAGCTTCTCTGCGCTTTCAAACGCTTTGCCGGTGACGTTGCGGAAAAAATTGAATTGCGTTTCGAGCTGCAATTTGCGTACGGTAGAAAACTGTTCGGAAAGAGGACTCATCGGTATTCCTTATCGTTCGGTTATGGTGCGATGCAATATCACCATTAGTTTATCGGTGAATCGACTTGATGAAAAGCGATATTTGCTGATATTGATGGCGATAATTCTGCAACGCAGCACAGTTTTCCGGGATGCAATTTAGAATCCGGCCGTTGAGAAGTTGCTACAATCGGGGCGTTTCGGATCGCCACAGGAGCGCACCATGGATCTGGTCATTCGCAATGCCAGCCTGCCGGACGGCCGGCGCCAAGTCGATATCGCCATCGACAGCGGGCGCATTGCGGCAGTCGGGCCGGCGCTGCCGGTGCGCGCCGCGCGCGAGATCGACGCCGGCGGCGACCTGGTGACGCCGCCGTTTGTGGACGCCCATTTTCACCTGGACGCCACCCTCAGCTACGGCTTGCCGCGCGTGAACCAGTCCGGCACCCTGCTCGAAGGGATCGCGCTGTGGGGCGAGCTGAAACCGACGCTGCGCCAGGACGCGCTGATCGAGCGCGCCATGCAGTACTGCGACTGGGCGGTGGCGCGCGGCCTGCTGGCGATCCGCAGCCACGTCGACGTCTGCGACGATCGCCTGCTGGCGGTCGAAGCGCTGCTCGAGGTGCGGCGCCGCGTCGCCCCCTATCTCGACCTGCAACTGGTCGCCTTCCCGCAGGACGGCCTGCTGCGCAGCCCGGCCGCGTTCGCCAACCTGCGCCGCGCCATCGACATGGGGGTCGACGTCGTCGGCGGCATTCCGCATTTCGAGCGCACCATGGCCGAGGGCGCGCAATCGGTCAGGCTGCTGTGCGAATTCGCCGCCGCGCGCGGCCTGCGGGTCGACATGCATTGCGACGAGTCGGACGATCCGCTGTCGCGCCACATCGAAACGCTGGCGTTCGAAACGCAGCGCCTCGGGATGCAGGGCCGGGTGGCCGGTTCGCACCTGACGTCGATGCACTCGATGGACAATTATTATGTCAGCAAATTGCTGCCGCTGATCCGTGAAGCCGGCGTGGCGGCGATCGCCAATCCCCTGATCAACATTACGCTGCAAGGGCGCCACGACACCTACCCGAAACGGCGCGGCATGACGCGGGTGCCGGAACTGATGGCCGCCGGCGTCGACGTCGCGTTCGGCCACGACTGCGTGATGGACCCGTGGTACAGCCTCGGCTCGGGCGACATGCTCGAAGTGGCGCACATGGGGCTGCACGTGGCGCAGATGACGGGACAGGAGGCGATGCAGCGCTGTTTTCTGGCGGTGACGGAGACGCCGGCGCGCATCCTCGGGCTCGAAGGCTATGGGCTGGAGCCCGGCTGCCACGCCGACCTGGTGCTGCTCGACGCCGCCAGCACGGTCGAGGCGATCCGGCTGCGCGCGCCGCGCCGGCTGGTGCTGCGGCGCGGCGAAGTCATCAGCGAAGCGCCGCGCGCCGCCGCCACCTTGCACCTGGCGGGCCGCCCGGCGACGGTCGATTTTCGCCTCGGGCGTTGACCCCGACCAAATGGCGCACCTGCTCGACACCGCACGGCTGCGCCTGCGCACGCTGGCGCAGGGCGATGCGGCGTTCTATCTGGAACTCGTCAATGGGCCGGCGTTCATCGACGCCATTGGCGACCGCGGCATCCGCACCTTGCCAGCGGCGCGGCGCGCCATCGTCGACGGCCCGATGGCGATGCACAGGGCGCTGGGCCACGCGCTGTGCCTGGTCGAACTGAAACACGACGCCACGCCGATCGGCATATGCGGCCTGATCAAGCGCGACACGTTGCCAGGCGTCGATATCGGCTACGCCATCCTGGCGCGCTACAGCGGCCAGGGTTACGCCACTGAAGCTGCGGCCGCCGTGCTGGCGCATGCGGCGGCGCGTGGCGTCAAGCGCGTGCTGGCGATCACGTCCCCCGGCAACGCCGGCTCGAACGCGGTGCTGCGCCACATCGGCATGCGCTTCGAAAAAGTCGTCCACCTGGCGCCAGAAGACCCTGGCACGCTGCTGTATGCGTACGACTGCCCGGCAGACTGAGCCGGTGCTGCGGGCGGCTGAACCGGGCTGCGCTGCACGAAAAAGAAACGGTAAAAGCGGCAACAGAGTAAACTGTCGCTTTACGCGATCAATAAGTGAGCATTTCCATGTCAGACACCCCTCTTCCGCAGTTTTCCGAACTGAACCTCTCGGCCGCCGTACTCAAGGTCATCAAAGAGGTCGGCTACGAAACGCCATCGCCGATCCAGGCCGCCACCATCCCGCTGCTGCTGGCCAATCGCGACGTGCTGGGCCAGGCCCAGACCGGAACCGGCAAGACCGCCGCCTTTGCGCTGCCGATCCTGTCGAACATCGACATCAAGCAGCACTCGCCGCAGGCGCTGGTGCTGGCGCCGACGCGCGAGCTGGCGATCCAGGTCGCCGAGGCGTTCCAGACCTATGCCGCCCACATCAAGGACTTCCACGTGCTGCCGATCTACGGCGGCCAGAGCTACGGCCCGCAGCTGTCGGCCCTGCGCCGCGGCGTTCACGTCATCGTCGGCACCCCGGGGCGCGTCATCGACCACCTCGACAAGGGCTCGCTCGATTTGTCCAAGCTGAAAACGCTGGTGCTGGACGAAGCGGACGAGATGCTGCGCATGGGGTTCATCGACGACGTCGAGCAGATTTTGCAAAAAACGCCGGCGACGCGCCAGACCGCGCTGTTCTCGGCCACCATGCCGTCGGCCATCAAGCGCATCGCTAAGGCCTACCTGCGCGATCCGGCTGAAGTGACGGTCGCCGCCAAGACCGGCACCGCCGACAATATCCGCCAGCGTTACTGGCTGGTGAGCGGCATGCAAAAGCTCGAAGCGCTGACCCGCATCCTCGAGGCCGAACCATTCGACGGCATGATCATTTTTGCCCGCACCAAGCTCGGCACCGAAGAACTGGCCAGCAAGCTGCAGGCGCGCGGCTTTGCCGCCACCGCCATCAACGGCGACATGCAGCAGACCCAGCGCGAGCGCACCATCGCCCAGCTGAAAGACGGCAAGATCGACATCCTGGTGGCGACCGACGTTGCCGCGCGCGGCCTCGACGTCGAGCGCATCAGCCACGTCATCAACTACGACGTGCCGTCGGACCCGGAAAGCTACACCCACCGTATCGGCCGCACCGGCCGCGCCGGGCGCAGCGGCGAAGCGATCCTGTTCATCACCCCGCGCGAGCAAAGCCTGCTCAAGGCGATCGAGCGCGCCACGCGCCAGCCGGTGTCGCCATTGACGCTGCCGACGGTGAAAACCATCAACGACGTGCGCATCGCCAAGTTCAAGGACCAGATCACCGAGACGCTGGCCGCCGGCGGCACCGACGTGTTCCGCACCCTGATCGAGGAATACGAGCGCGAGCTGAACGTGCCGGCGGTGGAAATTGCCGCCGCGCTGGCCAAGCTGGCGCGCGGCGATGTGCCGCTGCTGCTGGAAAAACCGGACCGCGCGGCCAAGGCCGCGCCGGCCTGGGAAGAGCGTCCGGCGCGCGCGCCGCGCTTTGATTCCCCGGCGCCGATGCGTGCCGAGCGTGGCGACGCGCCAATGCGCCCGGACCGCGGTGATGCGCCGGCGTTCAAGCGCGAGCGTGTCTCGCGTCCGGCCGAAGAGGGCATGGGCACGTTCCGTATCGAGGTCGGCCATGCGCATGGCGTCAAGCCGGGCAACATCGTCGGCGCGATCGCCAACGAAGCGGGCATCGAGTCGAAGTACATCGGCCGCATCGAGATCTACGACGACTACAGCACCCTCGACCTGCCGGCCGACATGCCGCCGGACCTGATCGATCACCTCAAAACGGTGTGGGTGGCGGGCCAGCAGCTCAACATCACGCGCGACGGCGAGCCGCCGGCGGTGAAGAAGGCCAGCAGCTTTGCCGGCGCCGGGGTGAAAAAGCCGGGTGACCGCCGCTTCGCCGAAAAGGCCGGCTACGCCAAGGGGCCGAAGAAAGAGCATCGCAAGGGTCCGCCGAAAGCGGAGTAAGTTGGTAAAAAAGCGCCGTTTCGGCGCTTTTTTTTTGAACTGGCCGCAGCTTGCCGCTGTTTTGATGTATTTCATGCAATCGGGTATGCTACGCGCGACCCGGCGATGTTCGTCGACGCTGCCGACTGAACGCGATGACAAAAAACTTCGATACCGAACAGAAATACAGCCGTACCGCCTACGCCGACGGCGCGCGCTTGCTGGCCGATATCGGCGCCACGCATGCGCGCTTTGCACTTGAAACCGCGCCCGGCGTGCTGCGCGCGGTGCGCGTGCTCAAGTGCGACGACTTCACCGGCATCGTGCCGCTGCTGCACTCGTACCTGCTCGATCACGCCGGCATCCGCATCCACCACGGCGCTTTCGCCCTGGCCAATCCGATCAGCGGCGACATGATCCGCATGACCAACCGCGACTGGCAATTTTCGACCGACGCGGTGCGGCGCGAACTCGGTCTCTCCACGCTGTTGATCGTCAACGACTTCACCGCGCTGGCGATGTCGCTGCCCGGCCTGTCGGGCCGCGACCTGATGCAGATCGGTGCCGGCGCGGCGGTGGCCAACGCGGTGATCGGGGTGCTGGGGCCGGGCACCGGACTTGGCGTGTCAGGCGTGATTCCAACCGTCGACGGCTTCGTCACCCTGGGCAGCGAAGGCGGCCACGTCAATTTTGCGCCGGCCGACGAGCGCGAGTTCGCGATCCTGCAGTTCGCCTGGCGAGAGTGGCCGCACGTTTCCAACGAACGGCTCATTTCCGGGCCGGGCATGGAAATCATCTACCGCGCACTGGCCCAGCGCAACGGCGTCGCAGTCGCCGCCGGTGGCCGCAGTTCGCCCGACATCATCGCCGGCGCGCTCGACGAGCACGATCCGCTGTGTCTCGAAACGCTCGAGTGCTTCAGTGGCATGCTGGGCGGCGCGGCGGCCAACCTGGCCGTGACGCTGGGCGCGTTCGGCGGCGTCTTCATCGGCGGCGGCATCGTGCCGCGCATGGCCGAGTGGTTCGCTCAATCGCCGTTTCGCGCCCGTTTCGAGGCGAAGGGCCGGTTCACCGATTACCTGGTGCAGATTCCGACCTACGTCATCATGACGCCCAATCCGGCCTTCTACGGCGTGGCGACGATCCTGTCGGAGCACCTGCGTGGGCGCAGCGGCGCCAATACGCTGATGGAGCGGGTGCAGCACCTGCAGCACGCACTGTCGCCGGCCGAGCAGCGCGTTGCCACCCTGGTGCTCGAGCATCCGCGCAAGATGCTGGGCGAACCGATCGCCGAAATCGCGCGGCTGGCCGAAGTGAGCCAGCCGACCGTGATCCGCTTCTGCCGCTCGCTCGGCTTGCTCGGTCTGGCCGATTTCAAGCTCAAGTTTGCCAGCAGCCTGACCGGCACCATCCCGGTGCGCCACAGCCAGGTGCGCATTTCCGACAGCACCCACGAGCTGTCGGCCAAGGTGATCGACAACACCGTGTCGGCCATCTTGAAATTTCGCGACCAGCTCGACGTGGCGTCGATCGATCAGGCCATCGCCCTGCTGCGCAAGGCCAACCGGGTCGAGTTTTACGCGATGGGCAATGCGCGGGTGGTGGCGCTGGACGGCCAGCACAAGTTTTTCCGCTTTCGCATACCGACGTCGTCGTACGGCGATTCGCATCTGTTCACGCTGGCGGCCGCACTGCTGCGGCCGGGCGACGTGGTGATCGCAATCTCCAATTCGGGCGAGTTGCCGGAACTGCTGGCGGCGGTCGATGCCGCGCGCGCCGCCGGCGCCGACGTCATCGCCATTACCGGCAGCAAATCGGCGCTGGCAAAGAAGGCCAGTATCTGCCTGGCGGTCGATCACAGCGAGGACAGCACCATTTTCCTGTCGATGATCTCGCGCATCCTGCAGCTGCTGCTGATCGATATCGTGTCGGTCGGGATTTCGCTCGGCGCGCCGGAGGAGGGCGACACGTCCGCCCAGGGGCGTTTGCTGATCTCGCACCTGGACCTGTAGCGCTTTTCCGCCTCATTGCCGCTCCCGCCGCCAGCGCCGCCCTTGCCTGCAACTTCAGGCGCGGTAATTGCTGGTCATCCGGTAGCGCGTGGCGTACCAGCCGAAAACGACAGCGGCGGCGAATGCAAACGCGGCGAAAAAATACATCTGGAAGGCGATCACGCCCATGCCGCTGTGACTGATATATCCAAGCACCGCGTCGTTCCTGACGCTGGCGTTGACGATCAGCACCCACAGGCTGCCAACCGTCACCGCCAGGCTCCAGAAGGCCATGATGATGCCTTTCATCGATGGCGGCGCCTGGCTGTAGGCGAATTCCAGGCCGGTGGCCGACACCAGCACTTCGCCCAGCGTGAGGATCGCGTACGGCAAAATCTGCCACGCCATCGAGGTCGGCGTGCCGGTGTCCATCGCGCTCTGGATGATGCCGATGACGACCCAGGCCAGCGCAGTAAAAGCGATGCCGGCGGTCATGCGGCGCAGCGCCGTCACCTCGATGCCCATGCGGGCGATCAGGGGGAACAGCAGCATGTTATTGAACGGGATCAGAATCATCACCATCAGCGGGTTCAGGGCCTGCATCTGCGCCGGCTGGAACCTGAACTCGTGGCCGAAGAAGGAGAACGCCGGCTGGGTCATCGCGCCCGCCTGCACGATCCAGGTTGACGCCTTCTGGTCGAACAGGGACCAGAACGGCGTCACCAGCGCAAACACGATCAGGATGCGCAGCACCGCGCGCACGGCGTCGACCGCTTCGTCGGGGTGGCGCGCGCGCGCGCGTTCGAGCTGCATCGAGGTGCCGATGCCGCCAAACGCGAGCAGCAGCACCAGCGCGCCGCAGGCGCTGATGACAAAACCCCACTGCAGCGACATCGCCAGCGACAGCACGGCGCCGACCGCGCCGAACAGGGCGACCGCCAGGCCAAAGCGGCGCTGGTCGGGCCGGCGCGCCAGCAGCGCGCTGCGCGCCACGCGCAGGAACGAATCGGGGTCAGGCGGCGCCGGCGGCACGTGGACGTACTTGCGCTTGCCGATCCAGAAGATGATGGTGGCGATGAACATCAGCACGCCCGGAATGCCGAAGGCGACCGACGGCCCGTAGCTTTTGAGGAAAATCGGCATCAGCAGGGAAGCGAAAAACGAGCCGAAGTTGATGATCCAGTAAAAGGCGTCGAACACCAGCTTGGCCTTGTGCTTGTTGGTCTGGTCAAACTGGTCGCCAACGAACGAGGACACCAGCGGCTTGATGCCGCCCGATCCCAGCGCGATCAGAAACAGGCCGAAATAAAAGCCGTTGAGATTGTCTTCGAAGGCGGCCAGGCAGGCGTGGCCGGCGCAGTAGACCAGGCTGAGCCAGAACACGGTATTGTATTTGCCAAAAAAACGGTCGGCCAGCCAGCCGCCCAGCAGCGGGAAAAAATACACGCCGATGACGAAAGTGTGAAACACGTGCTTCGCTTCGCCGGCGCGGTCGGCTACCGGCAGGAACAGCAGCAGGGAGCTGATCAGGAAGGGCGTCAGGATGTTGCGCATGCCGTAGAAGCTGAAACGCTCGCAGCCTTCGTTGGCGATGATGTACGGGATCTGGCGCGGCATGCGCCCGCGATCGTGCTTGCTTGCTGCTTGTTCGTCGAGCGTACCTGCCTGCGGCATACGGTCCCCCTCGGTCTGGCCAGAGGCGATCCTATGCCGAAGCGGCAATGCTGGCAACCGATAAATCAAGCGCCGCGGACATTCCTTGCCGTAAATGTAGTTTGACTACCAAGCAGCTTGTCAAAGCGCGTTATGCATGACGCAAGCGACTGAATTTCCGGGTTTTTTCTGAGTTTATCCATTCGCCGGATAATTGTAGAAACCGGTTGCCTGATGTATATAATGAATAAACGTATGTACAAACTTATGTACAAACTTATGTACAAATTTTTCATCAATGGATTCACATGAACCTCCCCGATTCTCCGTGGTGGCGCGAAGCCGTCATCTACCAGGTATATCCGCGCAGCTTTCTCGACACCAACGGCGACGGCGTGGGCGATTTACCCGGCATCACTGCAAAACTCGACTACATCGCCGCGCTCGGTGTCGACATCGTGTGGATCTCGCCGTTCTTCACTTCGCCGATGAAGGACTTCGGCTACGACGTCTCGGACTACTGCGACGTCGACCCGCTGTTCGGCATCCTGGCCGACTTTGACCTGCTGGTTGCCACGGCCCACCGCCTCGGCCTGAAAATCATGATCGACCAGGTGCTGTCGCACACCGCGGAGCAGCATCCGTGGTTTGCCGAGAGCCGCAACAGCGTTGACAATCCAAAGGCCGGCTGGTACGTCTGGGCTGATCCCCGCCCCGACGGCAACCCGCCCAACAACTGGCTGTCGGTGTTTGGCGGCTCGGCCTGGCAGTGGGACAGCCGGCGCAAGCAGTACTTCCTGCACAATTTCCTGGCCAGTCAGCCGGACATGAACTTCCACCATCCCGAAGTGCAGCAAGCCCACCTCGACAACCTGCGTTTCTGGCTCGAGCGCGGTGTCGACGGCTTTCGCATGGACGCCTGCAATTTCCACTTCCACGATCGCCAGTTGCGCAGCAATCCGCCGGCCCTGACGCGCGACACGGCCAGCGTCACCGACGTCAACCCGTACGGCATGCAGGCCCACGTCCACGACAAGACGCAGCCGGAAAACATCGACTACCTGAAACGCATCCGCACCCTGCTCAACGAGTTTGGCGCGATCGCGATCGGCGAAGTCGGCGCCGACGATGCGCTGGCGGTGATGGCCGACTACACCGCCGATGGCGACAAGCTGCACATGGCCTACAGCTTCAACCTGCTCACGCCCGAATTTTCGGCAGCGCACATCCGCAGCCAGGTCGAACAGTTCGAAGCGCGCGTCAAAGGCGGCTGGGCCTCGTGGTCGGTGGGTAACCACGACAGCGTGCGCGTGATGACGCGCTGGGGCGGCGCGCAGCCGACACCGGCGCTGGCCAGGGTGGTGCTGGCGATGCAGCTCTCGCTCAGGGGCACGCCGTGCCTGTACCAGGGCGACGAGCTGGCCCTGACCGAAGCGGACGTGCCGTTCGAACTGCTGCAGGATCCGTACGGCATCACGTTCTGGCCCGAGTTCAAGGGGCGCGACGGCTGCCGCACGCCGATGCCGTGGACTGGCGAGGCGCCGAACGCGGGCTTTTCGAGCGGCGCGCCATGGCTGCCGGTCGACCCAGCCCATGTCGCCGCGGCCGTCTCTGTCCAGGAGGGCGATCCGGCATCGACGTTGAGCGCGGCGCGGCGCCTGATCGCCTGGCGCCGCAACCAGCCCCAGCTTACCCGCGGCGAGATCGTTTTCTTCGACGCCCCGGAGCCGGTGCTGGCGCTGCGGCGCGACCTGGCCGGCCACCCGGGCCTGCTGGCGGTGTTCAACCTCGGCCCCAAGCCAGTCAGTTTCGCCTGCAAGCAAGCGCTTGGCGCGATTGCGCTCGAAGGCCACGGCTTGGCCGGCAGCGCCGCCGGCGGCGTGGTGTCGCTGCCGCCGTACGGCGCGTGGTTCGGCAGCGCGGCCCAGGCCCAGGCCCAAGCTCAATAGCGGCACGGCCGCTCTTAATGGACGCCGGTGCGCTGCATCGGCTGCTCCGTCGCGCGCCACTGCGCCAGCGTCATGGTCCGGTCGGCGGCGTTGTCTTCGATTAGGATCGCGTCGCCCGATTCGGCCACCAGAAAGCTTTCCCAGCGCTGCGCGGCGTCGCGGCTGTTCTCGACGAAGCTGAACTGCAAATAGCGCTTGCCGCCGACGATCTTCGGCCTGGCATCGTATTCGATCAGCGCGCCGTGCGCCTGGCCGCCGGAGGCTTGCGCGATCTGGCTGGACCAGGCTTTCAATTCCGGCAGCGCCATCAGCGCCGCCATGGCCTGCTGCTTGCTGCTTGCTGTTGGCTGAGCGCCTGAGCGGCTGCCCGCCGGCGCTGGCGTCGTGCCGGCCGGCGCCGGTTCGCCCGCGTGTTTATTCCTGCAACTGAAGATGGCCGTTGTAGCGGCAACGAGCATGAGCAGGGCAGCGAACTGCACGGTCTTGGACGGGCGAGGCTGTTGCCTCGGTAAAGTTCTTTTACTGCTCACACGTTCTCCCAATGACAGTCGCTTGCTGTAACGCGCGCAGTGCGCCCCATGCCGGTGCAGCGCGTCATGGGGGCAGAGCAGCTGCGCGGGCGTCGTCCATCATGCCGGCGGCCGCGCCGGGAGTCGAGTGCGGCGGTTTGTGCAGCCGGGCTTGCAGGCAGAGCGCGTCGACCTTGTTGATGGCAAACGGGATCGATACCATGAGCGCCGCGCCGCGCCGCCGATGATTGGTGAAAGAAAATGTCCCGCCCAGCGCGTCAATGCGCTCTTCGATCCCGGCCAGCCCGAATGCATTGTCCATGCGCTGCCAATCGACGGCAAGGCCGACGCCGTCATCTGAAATGGTCATGAAGAGTTGACCATCGCGGCACGCGATATCGATCTGCGCGTGACGCGCATTGGCGTGGCGCACGATGTTGGTGAGCGATTCCTGGACGATGCGAAACAGGGAGGTGGCGTGGTTGTTGTCCAGCGCGAACTCGTCGCTGTCATACGAAAACGTGCAGGCGATGCCGCTGCGCCGCTCGAATTGCCTGGCCTGCCATTCGATGGCGGCATGCAGGCCGAGCGACAACACGGCAGGGCGCAAGTCGTTGATGATGTCCTTGACGGCCCTGATCGTGATGTCGAGTTGTTTCAGCGTCGCGCCCACCTGCTGCGCGCTGAGCGCATCGAGATCGCGGCGCGCCGCCATCATCGACAGGTCGATGCGCAGCACCAGCAGGTTTTGTCCGAGGTCATCGTGGACGTCGCGCGCAATGCGCCTGCGTTCGTATTCCCTGATCAGTTCCTGGTGCTCGACCAGCTTGCGCAGGCCGGCCCGGGAACTGAGCAGGGCGGCGCCGGCCTGTTTGATGTCGGTGATGTCGCGCGCGATCAGCACCACCTGGCGGTGATCGGGAATGGCTGAAAAATTGATCTGAAACGCGCGCTTCGCGCCGTCGAACCCGGTCGCGCTCACTTCCATCGCGCTCGATGCATGGCTGGCAAACGTCTGCCGCATTTGTTGCTCGGCGGCGGCCCGGTTGACCGGGTCGAGCCACCGGGTCCATTCCGAACCGAGCAATTGCACTGCGCTGAAGCCCGGCGGCGCATGATTGATGTACATGATGCGGCCCGATTCGTCGAGCACGACGATGGCGTCCATGACCGAGTCCATGATGGTGCGGAAGTATTTTTCGCTCTGCTCGAGTGCTTCGCGCGTCATGTTGAGCGCGTGCGTGCGCTGCACCAGCAGCACGGCGGTGCGCGCCATCGCCTTGGCGACCTCGTCCGCTTCGCGAAAGTAGACTTGTGCAATGGGCGCGATCGGCCCGCCTGCTTCGAGCGTATTGGCCGGGCCGGTGAGTGCGCGCACCGAGCGCGAGATCCGGCCGCCCAGAACCCAGGCCAGGGCGGCGCTGGCGCCGAACAGGATGGCGACGACCAGGATTAGCAGATACACGGTGCGCAGCAGCGCCGCTTCGACCTGTTGATGCGGCACGGCGATGGCCACGCTCCATTTCGAGCCGGCCGAGCGGCTGTACGACACCAGCGAGGCAACGCCGTCCATGGTCGCCGCATCGATGCTGCCTTCCGGAGTAGCCGCTGTCATCAGATGGCGCATCAAGTCTGGCCGCGCCGGCTTGCCCACATGCTGATCGGCGCCGCGGGTGCGCGCCACGATGGTGCCGGTGCCGTCGATGATCGCTGCCACCCAGTCGGACGGCAATTGCTGGCGCAGCAGCACCGTGTTGAGGTCGCGGGCGGCAACGCCCAGGCTGAGGACATACGCCACCTTGCCGTCGACCCGCACCGGGACATCGCTGGCAAACAGCAGCGGCTCGGCGACGCCGCCACGAAAGAGGTTGGAAACCTGTGGCGCGCCGGTGCTGAAAACGCGCTGAATTTGCGGCCGATTGTGCGGCCAATTGACGCTGCCCGGCGCCAGCGAGGTGTTGACGAGCTCTCGCCCGCTGTCGTCCGACAGCACGACACTGGCGCCAACCCCGGTGGCCTGCAGCAGCATCGTCGCGCGGCGTCGCAGCGCGCCAAAGTCGCGTTGTGCAATTTCATCGGAGGTGGACAGCGCCAGCGCGACAGCCTGAGCCCGCATCAGTTCGCCGTCGACCACCTGAATCAGGGCGCGCGCCGTCTCGACCGTGCTTTTTTCCACCTGGGCGCGGCCGGCGTCGTACATGTGAAAAAACAACGTGGCAATGCCGAGCATGGCCGGCAGCCAGCAGGACAGGACCAGCCACAGCAGCAACGTGCGGGCCGGGCGCAGCGGAGTCGAACGGTCAGTCGCTATTTTTCGCACATGAACGATCAAGTAGGCAAATAGAGAGGAGCTGCTCGACATATCGACGGGGCGTGAAATGCAGTTTTATGGACCACCACCAGCGGATGAAAGCATGTCGACATCGCTTTACAAAATTGCTATTTGGCTAAGCTGAAAGTATAAGCCGGCCTTGCTTCAACAGGCCAAACAAAGCTGGGGTGGCGTACTGCACGAACTGATAGCTATACAAGCCGGCGCCAGCCATGTACGGCCGGCTGATGTTGCCTGCGCAAGCGCCAGGCAAAAAAAATGGCCACCCGAAGGTGACCATTGTTCATGTTGCTTGTTGCTTGTTACTGGTTACCGGTGGCGAAGCCGAAGCCGACCCAGCCGGGTCGGACCCCGACCTCGCCGGCACATTACATCATGCCGTCCATGCCACCCATGCCGCCCATGCCGCCCATGCCGCCGCCCATGCCGCCAGCTTGCTTGTCTTCAGCCTGCTCGCACACCATGGCGTCGGTGGTCAGCATCAGGCCGGCGATCGACGCGGCGTTTTGCAGTGCCGAACGGGTGACCTTGGCTGGATCGAGCACGCCCATTTCGACCATGTCGCCGTAGGTGCCGTTGGCAGCGTTGTAACCGAAGTTGCCGGTGCCGGCCAACACGGCGGCAACCACCACCGATGGCTCTTCGCCAGCGTTTTGAACGATCATGCGCAGCGGCTCTTCCATTGCGCGCATGACGATCTTGATGCCGGCATCCTGGTCAGGGTTGTCGCCCTTGACGCTGATGTTGGCACGGGCGCGCAGCAGGGCCACGCCGCCGCCAGGCACGATGCCTTCTTCGACTGCGGCGCGGGTGGCGTGCAGTGCGTCTTCGACGCGGGCTTTCTTTTCTTTCATTTCGACTTCGGTGGCAGCGCCAACCTTGATCACTGCCACGCCGCCGGCCAATTTGGCCACGCGCTCTTGCAGCTTCTCGCGGTCGTAGTCGGACGTCGCTTCTTCGATCTGCACGCGCACTTGCTTGACGCGCGCTTCGATCGTGTCAGCCTGGCCGGCACCGTCGATGATGATGGTGTTTTCCTTGCCCACTTCGATGCGCTTGGCTTGACCGAGTTCGGCCAGCGTGACTTTTTCCAGCGTCAGGCCGACTTCTTCAGCGATGACCTGGCCGCCGGTCAGCACAGCGATGTCTTCCAGCATGGCCTTGCGACGGTCGCCAAAGCCAGGTGCCTTGACGGCGCAGGTTTTCAGGATGCCGCGGATGTTGTTGACGACCAGGGTGGCCAGTGCTTCGCCTTCGATGTCTTCGGCGATGATCAGCAGTGGACGGCCGGCTTTGGCAACTTGTTCCAGGATCGGCAGCAGGTCACGGATGTTCGAGATCTTCTTGTCGCACAGCAACACGAACGGATTGTCCTGGATCGATACCTGCTTGTCCGGGTTGTTGATGAAGTAAGGCGACAGGTAACCGCGGTCGAACTGCATGCCTTCGACGATGTCGAGTTCGTCGTTGAGCGACTTGCCGTCTTCAACGGTGATGACGCCTTCCTTGCCGACTTTTTCCATCGCTTCAGCGATACGCTCGCCGATCGAGTAGTCCGAGTTGGCCGAAATGGCGCCGACCTGGGCGATTTCCTTGGTGGTGGTGCATGGCTTGGCGATTTTTGCCAGCTCGGCGACGGTGGCCGATACCGCTTTGTCGATGCCGCGCTTCAAGTCCATCGGGTTCATGCCGGCGGCAACGAACTTCATGCCTTCGCGCACGATGGCTTGTGCCAGCACGGTCGCGGTGGTGGTGCCGTCGCCGGCGTTGTCGCTGGTGCGGGAAGCGACTTCCTTGACCATTTGCGCGCCCATGTTCATGAGCTTGTCTTTGAGTTCGATTTCTTTCGCAACCGATACACCGTCCTTGGTGATGGTCGGCGCGCCGAACGAGCGCTCGATGACGACGTTGCGGCCTTTCGGGCCGAGGGTGACTTTGACTGCGTTGGCGAGAATGTTGACGCCTTCAACCATCTTGGCGCGCGCTACGTCGCCGAATACTACATCTTTAGCTGCCATGTTGTTTCTCCGTTGAGGAAATTTGTCGGGAATTTTGTAAATGCGCTGCCGGTCCGCGGTTAATCCGCGGCAAGGCTGTCTTACTTGACCAGCACGGCCATGATGTCTTCTTCGCGCATGACCAGCAGCTCGTCGCCGTCGACCTTGACTGTCTGGCCGGAGTACTTGCCGAACAGGACACGATCGCCCACCTTGACTTCCAGCGCGCGGACCTTGCCGTCGTCCTGGACTTTACCGTTACCGACGGCGAGAATCTCGCCCTGGTCCGGTTTTTCGGCGGCTGCGTCAGGAATGATGAGGCCGGACGCGGTTTTGGTTTCCTGGTCGAGACGTTTGACGATGACGCGGTCGTGCAAAGGGCGAAGGTTCATGTACAACTCCTTTAGTTTAAGGGTTTGGCTAGCTTGCCGGAAAAGCCGGCAGCCGATCCGGTGCTTCAAATTGCAGCGCCGGGTAGGCGGCGCCGCCTGAAAAACGTGTTAGCACTCTCAGCCAACGAGTGCTAATTATAAGGACGATAAGGGGGATTTTCAAGACGCTTATTTGGTTTATTTATTTTGAACCTTTGCGCCAGCGCAAGCCTGGAGCGCACTTTTGCTTGATTGCGCGTCGTCGTGAAGATTGCCAAAAAAATAAAAATTTGTCAATATCGGGCGCGATGTTCAACAGCCCCGAAGGCGGGCTTGCTGCAGGTGCCGCCACCTGCATTGCCGTGCGCTACGTCGGCTTACGCTTTCTTGGCGTATGCGCTGCACCAGCCGGATCCCGCCACCATCTTGCCTGCGTACAAAGGGCAACTACCCGCCGCGTCAGTGGACTTGCCCGGATACAACTGGCAGTTTTTACAAGCCTGGCCAGTCGCATGCGCTGGATATTTTTTGGCGTCGACCATGGCATTATTTGCCTTGTAGCCCAGAGCGATTGCTTGGGCGTCGTTTTCGTCCAGCTTCGGTATTTGCGCCATTGATTGGCCGGCCAGCAAGACACTACTTCCGGCGGTGAGTTGCATCATGAAATGTCGACGGGTTGTCATTGTTTTTCCAAAAGTGAGCGTGGAGTGCGGGACAAAATGTCAAAATAATTAAATAGAGTCGGGCAAAGAACCAGGCGCAATCAATGGCCTGTCAAGCGCCGCACCACGCTGAAACTGTAGGCAACGGGACGCGCCAGCAAGATCGGATCCTTTGATGGCGCAATGCCGTCGACCAGCAAGAGTGGGTTGAAGGCCAACGTCTTTTCGGCTGCAATGCTGTCGGGCGACACCGCGTTCAGCGTCAGGATGCCCAGTTCGATCTGGGCCCTGTCGTTTGGCCAGACGACGGTACCGTCATCGATGACGTCGTCTTTCGCGGCCAGCTGCGCGCTGATGCGGAACTTGACGGGGCTTTTGGCTATGCGCAAAGGCAATTCTTGCATCAGATAATCGGGTCCCGCCTGCGCCGCTTGTGCGTCGCTCAACGCCTGGTCGCCAGCCAGCGGCTCGATGCGGTAGCGCGCATACTGCTTTTTCCCTTTGGCATTGGTAAATTGAAACGCATTGACGCCAAAAAAAGGTAGCGTGGCAAAACTGACGGGCGCTGGCTTGGCCGTGGTGACAAAAGTCAAGGCCGCCGGATGGGTTGCCAGAAATTGTTGCACCGGCGTCGGTTGGGGCGCATCCGGCCCGGACGCGGCGACCGCGTTGAGAAAGCTCAGGAAGTCTTCCGGCGTGGATACGGGAAAGCCATTGTACGAAATGCTGACGATATCGGTGAGCGCACCTCTGGGCAACTGGAAGCGGATCGCAATGCCATGCGGGCTGGCATTCGGTGACGCATCCGGCATGGTCGGTAATCCGGATGGATTGGAAAAACGTACGATGACCGGCACGCTCTTTTGAAAATGTGCGGCCTTGCTCAGGGTCGGTGCTTGCGCCGAAGGCGTAAAACTGCCGCTGACGACGATCCCTTTGGCATGATTGGCGCGATAGCCGACATATGGTCCTTTTGCCAATTTCGTCATGGTGTCGACGATTTGCTCATTCACATTTTTTTCGACTTCAGTCGGCTCGGCGGCGATGGCGTTCGGCGCTAGCATCAATGCCGCGACACCAGTCAAGGAGGCAGCGGCCAGCAGGGAAGCGCGGATGAAAAAGTTCTTCAAAATATCTCCAGACAATAGAATTTTTATCGGATTTGTAACGACATTGGAGGTGTGTACTGCAGAGCTGCGATCTTCATGCATTCGGGTTTAAATAGCAAGTTTTACTACTTAGAAATAATTAATATTATTTGGAAAATATTTATTAAATGAAACTTACACGACCATTTCAGACGGTCTTTAAGCGCGCGCTGGCAAGAACGCCAGAGTATGTGGCCAAGTAAAAATGCAGCGCCGGGCGAGGCCAATATTGCAATTTGTGTAAAAAAGGCAATAAAATACATCATTACCCGGCGCTCAGGTACTCAATCTATTGACGGAAATTCGCTCGGGGTTCTATAGTGACGGATGATTTCCGAATTCCAAGACCTATCCGACAAAATCGACCGGCTCGCCGAGTTGACGGCGTCGTTGCGCCGCGATAATGCTAACTTGCGCCAAGCCAACGCTGTCTTGAGCGCCGAGAACGCCGGCTATACGGCCTTGCTGGCCGAAGCGCAGCGCCGTGTTGCCGCCCTGATCGACAAAATTCCCGCGCCGGCGGCCGCTGTTTCAGCCAATATCCATAACGAGGCAGCCCAATGATCCAGCTCGATGTCAGCATCATGGGCAATCCCTACCGCCTTGCATGCAAGGAAGGCGAGGAGCGCACCCTGAAGGAAGCAGTCGCTTACCTCGACGGCAAGATGTGCACGCTGCGCGACGCCGGCAAGGTGCGCGGCACCGACCGTATCGCGGTGATGGCGGCGCTCAGCGTGGCCGCCGAATTTCTGTCCGTCAAAGCGCCGCAAGGACCGCTGTCGGACCTGTCGATTTTGGAAGTCAAGCAGAAAATCGACGCCATGCACACGGTATTGGACAACGCCCTCACACCGCAAGAAAATTTGTTCTGACGCTCAAATTCGTTTGACTTGTGAGTGCATCAGAGTAAACTCTGTTTTGCCCTGCGGTGTTCGCGATTGCCATATATTCCTTGAACCATTTATGTGCACCGGTTGCGGGACTATGTTCGATGGGAGTGAGCGTCGCTAGTCCGACGAACCCAAAATTGAACTAACTGTGACCACCTTGAACCGTTTGGTTCGGGATGCCGGCAAAAACGGCACAGGCGGGGCTTCATGTACAAAAAACGGTTGTCCGCATTCGATGCGCAGCCGTTTTTTTTTGCCCGCGTCCGGTGCGCGTTCCAATTCGCGCGGCCCGTTCCAGGCAGCTCGCCCATGCAGCTTATGCCGCCTGATCCCCTTATGCCTTTTATTTCGCTCATGCCGCTCATGCATTACTGGTTGATGAAATCCGAACCCGACGAAGTCAGTTTCGACGACGTCATGGCCGCCACCGCATGCACGCTTGCCTGGTCCGGCGTGCGCAATTACCAGGCCCGCAACTTCATGCGCGACCAGATGGCGACCGGCGACGGTGTGCTGTTCTATCACTCCAGCTGCGCCGAGCCGGGCGTTGCCGGCATCGCCGAAGTGGCCAGCGCCGCCTATCCGGACCAGTCGCAGTTTGAACCGGACGGCAAATACTTCGATCCGAAAGCGACGCCGGATGCGCCGCGCTGGATTTCGGTCGACGTGCGCGGCCTGGAACAGGGACGCTACCTGCCCTTGCCGGAAATGCGCGCAATGGCCGAACTGGAGGACATGGTCATGCTGCAAAAAGGCAGCCGGCTGTCGATCACGCCGGTCACTGCCGGACAATGGCAGGCGATCTTGAAACGGCTGCGCGAGTCGAAATGGAAACAGGTCGCAAAGAAAATCTAAAATGCTCGACGCAGTTGTGCCGAGCCGCAGTTTTACGCTGCGTTAGCCAGTAAAAGACCGGCCCAAGTTCCAAATCCAGGTGGCGCGGTAGAATGTTGTACCCGGGCCTTGCCCGTTTATGTGGAAATACGACTGATGACCTGGACGCTGGTGCTGGCCTTGTGCGCAATGGGAATCTTCGGCGGCTTCGCGGCCGGCCTGCTCGGCATCGGTGGCGGCATGATCCTGGTACCGTTCATGACAATGATTTTCACGTCGCTGCAGTTTGCGCCGCAACTGGTGGTGCACATGGCGATCGCCACCTGCCTGGCCACGATCTTGTTTACGTCGATGTCGTCGGTGCGCGCGCATCACCTGCAAGGGGCGGTGCGCTGGTCGATCGTGCGCACGCTCGCGCCCGGCATCCTGGCCGGTTCCTTGCTCGGGCCGTGGCTCGGCAAGCAGATGAACACCACCGTGCTGGCGCTGTTCTTTGGCGTCTTCGTCGCCGTCGCCGCCACCCAGATGCTCATTCCCATGCGCCCGGCCGGCCAGCGCGAACTGCCCGGCATGGCCGGCATGTTTGCCGCCGGCGGCGTCATCGGCGTTTTGGCCGGACTGGTGGGCGCGGGCGGCGGCTTCGTGTCGATTCCGTTCATGACCTGGTGCAACGTGCGAATCCACAGTGCGGTGGCAACCAGCGCCGCGCTCGGCTTTCCGATCGCGCTGGCGGGCACGCTGGCGAACATGTATGTCGGCTGGAACGAGCCGGGCTTGCCGCCGCATTCGCTGGGATTGGTCTACCTGCCGGCGCTGGCGGTGATCGCCACCGCCAGCGTGATCATGGCGCCGCTCGGTGCGCGCACCGCCCACCGCTGGCCGGTGCAGCGGCTGCGCCGGGTGTTTGCCGTGATCCTGTATGCACTGGCGATCTACATGCTGTGGAAGGGCGTCGCGCTGGCGCGCCTGCCCAGCTAGCCACCGGGTCGCCGCTAAAAAAGCCGTCAAGCCGAGCTCGTGTATCTAGGTGATGACGGGTGAGGACGGGTGCGGACAATACGGCGGGTAACGACAAGCGCCGTTGCCACCATCATGTGCAATGGCATGGCATGGCATCGCGCTGGCGCCTCAAGAAGCCGGCATCGGACATTTTTGCGCTCTGCCCGGCATCATGTGTTATCGTGAAGCATTGCTAAATGCTATCTCACCTATGTCCGCTAAGATCAGATCGAGCCGCATTGCCGGGTTGCTGGCGGTATTTCTGGTTGTTGTCGTGACTGGTACGGTGGGAATCGCGGTCTGGGTCGCGTGGGTGCCGGCAAACAATGTCGGCGCCGACGCGCCGTATCTTGCGCCTTATCTTGCGCCGTGGCGGCGCTTTGCGATCGTGCTGCTGCTGCTGGCCGGCTTCAGTGCGCTGGGCACGGCGGCCGCTTTCATGGTGCTGATCGGTTCGCTGAAGCGGCGCGAGCGCAACCTGGAAGAGACGCGCATGCTCAACAGCCGGGCCGCCGCGGCCAACCGCGCCGAATCGGCATTTCTTGCCATGATGAGCCATGAAATCCGCACTCCGCTGACGGCCATCATCGGCTGTGCGGAACTGATGACCAAGCCGCAGGCGGCCGGCGCCGACTGCCACACCGGCGCGGTGATCCTGCGCAATGGCCAGCATTTGCTGCACCTCATCAACGACCTTCTCGACCTCTCGAAGATCGAAGCGGGGCGCCTGGACCTGGAGCGACGGGCGTTTTCGCCGCTCGAACTGCTCGAAGGGGTGCAGGCGATGATGGGCGCGCAGGCGGCCAGCAAGGGCATCGGCTTCGACGTCGCGCTTGAGCATCCGTTTCCAGACCGGGTGATGGGCGACCCGACCCGCTGGAAGCAGATCGTGGTCAACCTGTGCAGCAACGCCATCAAGTTTACCGATCTGGGCAAAGTGCGCCTGACGCTGTGGTACGACACCGGGCGCGCCAAACTGGTCTGCAACATCGTCGATACCGGCATCGGCATCCCGGCAGACCAGCACGCGCTGCTGTTTCAGCCATTCTCGCAGGCCGACAGCACCGTTGCGCGCAAGTACGGCGGCACCGGGCTAGGCCTGCACCTGGTGCGTCAGCTGGCCGGCAAGATGGGCGGCAACGTTGTCGTGGCCAGCGAGTCCGGCCTCGGCTCGGTGTTCGAGATCGAGGTCGACGCGGCGCTCGCCGATGGCGGCGGCTGGCTGGACCAGGCGGCGCGGTCGCCCGCGCCGGTGCGCCAGGCCGATCCGTTCGGCATGCACCTGCACGGCCGCGTGCTGCTGGCCGAGGACCGCCCTGACAACCGGCGCCTGATCATCGCCTTCCTTGACGCCATCGGCCTCGACGTCGAGGTGGCCGAAGACGGCGCCCAGGCGGTCGCGCTGGCGCTGGCCGGCGGCTTCGGCCTGATCCTGATGGACATGCAGATGCCGGTGATGGACGGCGTGCAGGCCACCATCGTATTGCGCGCGGCCGGCTTCGGCGCGCCGATCGTCGCCCTCACCGCCAGCGTCATGCCGGAAGACGTGCAGCGCTACCTGCGCGCCGGCTGCACCGGCTGCATCGGCAAGCCGATCGATTTTTGCGAACTGGGCGGCTTGCTGGCGCAGCTGCTTGGCCAGGCCGACATGCCGACCGCCGCGCCGGCGCGCATCGAGCAGATGGCCGGCTACGCCGCGTTGTGCGCCGATTTTTCCAGCGCCCTGGCAACGCGCCTGGCGCAACTGGCCGTGCACATCGGCGCACAGGCCTGGAGCGAGGCGGCGGCGCTGGCGCACCAGCTGAAAGGCTCGGCCGGCTCGTTCGGCTATCCCGGCGTCACGCGCGGCGCCGGCGACATCGAAATGGCGGCCGTGCGCGCCGACGGGCCGGCGGCGCGGGCCGCATTCGCGCGCCTGCTGGCGCTCGACGAACTGATTCCCCTCAAGCTTGCCGCAAGCGCCATGTTGCCCCTGCCGCACCGGTCGTCCCGGTTGCACCATCGACGGGTCCCCGACATGGCCCGCCATGCCGACGACATCGTCAAGAAAACTGAATCGGGAGTTCCCTCATGAGCAAATCCATCACTGTCACCGTCAGCGATGACGCGCGCCGCCTGATCCTGCTGGTCGACGACGACGTTCTGCTGCTCGGCCTGATCAGCCAGTTCCTGCGCACGGCCGGTCACGACGTGCGCACTGCCACCTCGGCGCCGATGGCGCTCGACCTGCTTTGCGATGGCGGGCGCGCACCGGACCTGGCGATCTTTGACATCGGCATGCCCGGCATGTCCGGCCTCGAACTGGCGCAGCATGTGCGCGCCAACACCGCCATCCCGTTCATGTTCCTGTCGGCCAACGGCAGCACCGCATCGGTGCGCCAGGCCACCGCCAACGGCGCCGTCGGCTACCTGGTCAAGCCGATCGATTTCGCCCAGCTGGCGCCGGCGATCCTGGCCGGTCTGGCGCGCGGCGACGAAATCCGCAGCCTGCGCGAATCGGAAGGCCGGCTGTCTCAGGCGCTGCTGCACGGGCGCGAAACCGGCATGGCGGTCGGCGTGCTGATGGAACGCTACAAGACCGACCGCGAGACGGCGTTTCGCGCTCTGCGCGACCATGCCCGTGCGCAGCAGCGCAAAGTGAGCGAGGTGGCGGCCGAGCTGTTGTCGGCCAGCGAGTCGCTCAATACGTTCGCTGCACGCTGCGTCGACGGCGCGGCCCGCAAGTAGGCGCGACCAGCACGCGCGGCAACACAAAAAAGAAAAAACTATTTCCAATAGTCTATATTAATATTCATGTTGGCAATAATGCTGATTTACAAAATCGGCCTGCCTATTCGCGCGCATGCTGTTCCTGCAAGTCGGACGCCCCGCGCAATTCGGGAAGTTTGCATCGCCACGTCAGTGCGGTTTCCATTGTGCGCTGGCTGAATGATCCATGCATGCTGTAAAATATATGTTATTAAAAACAACAATTTAAGTAAAAACAAAGTGCATTTAGATAACTAAACCTGTACCATGCAACTGTTCCTTGTAAGTCATAACGGTTTACCAGGAAGACCTTGCACGGCCCCTCCCGCGGCGTTGAACCAGTGTCCATCGTTCACCGTTCCGCACTCCAGGCCGCATGTCCAGTTGCCGGCTCAGCCCCGCCGGCCGACTGTTCGTGGTTGCAAGGCTGACTCGCGCGCCGCTTTTTTGCTCCATGTCTTGCAGCGATGCGCACTCAACACAAACACCAACACATCATCTCGCCGATCGGTCGAATCGGCGCAGGTATTTGCACGCCAGTACTGCGTGATGGGCAGCTGCGCTGTGAAATTTGCACGGCTATTGCCCGATGGGTTACCGAATAGCGCCGTATTTTTTAAAAGGACATCAATGTTATTGAAAATCCGACATTTTTTAAAAGAATGTAATTAATATATTGCATTATAAGTTACTATAAGTAAATATAATCATTAAAAAAATATAACAGGCCTCATGTCCAGGCTGATGCTCAGGGAAAAAGATGAAAACCATGAAATTGACGCTGCCGTTGCTCGTCGCACTTGCTTACGCTCCTACGCATGCCCTCGCTGTGCCATTGCTGAGCGGGGACTTGAACAAGGTGACGGTCTTTGCCAGAACCTACTTTGAAGCTGGCCAGAATACCCAGGTCTTTGGCAGCGTCCTGTCCGGCGATGTTGCCACGACTGGCGCCGGTTCCGCCATCTATGGCTTCTTCGAGTCGACCGGCGCGGCAAATATCGGCGCCTCGATCGTCGGCGGATCTCAAACCACGATCAGCGTCACCGAATATGTCAAGTCCGGTGACCTCGTCACCACCGGCGACGGTTCCATCGTCACTAGCAATGTGACGTCCCGCGGCGCCGCTAATATCGGCGCCAATGCCAAGGTCACTGGCAATGTTGCTTCCGGCGACGTTGGCACTGCTGGCGCGAATGCCATCATCAGTGGCAATTTCACGTCCGTTGGCGCCAACAGTATTGGCGCCAATGCGAAGGTCGGCGGCAATTTCGCCTCGGGCGGCCTGGCCAGCACGGGCGCCAATTCCAGAGTGGAGGGCAACGTGCTGGCCGGTGGCGCCGCAAGCATCAGCGCCACCTCCGTCGTCCTCGGCACTGTGCAGGCGGTCGATAACACCGGCACGCAACTACATTTGAATGCATCGCCCGTGCCGTCAAACCTGACATCGACCGTGCGAGGCGAGGTGATTGCGCACGTGGCAGCGGATGCGGAAATCCTTCGCAAAGCGCAAGCGTCGCTGACCGGCATGGCCAACAGTACGGCGCCAGTCATGGGGCATGACACCCTGGGCACGGTCATCACGTCCTATCTTCCTGCGACGATGACGGTCGACACGACGCTGTATGCGGGCGTCTATAGCGCCGCGAGCTGGTCGACGACGGCAGGCACGACGCTCACGCTTGACGCCCAGCACATGGACAATCAGTCGTGGGTGTTCAATTTTGCCAGCATCCTGGCCTTCGGCGGCGTCTCGAATGTTGTCCTGACCAATGCCGGCGTCGGCAACAGCGTGGTCTGGAACGTCAACAATGGCGCCCTCGAGGGCTATGCCAGCCTTGGCGACGGCGCCCATGTCATCGGCACCATTATTGGCAATACATACGTGTCGGTCGGCGCCAACGCCCATGTCCTTGATGTCGGGACTTCGTGCGGCGGCGTCTATTCGCAGACCTCGTATGTGTCGACCGGTGCCAATGCCATCATCGGCGGCATCGGTTGCACGGACAACAATCTTGATCTCAATTCCGATGGCACGATGACGATCGCTTCTGTTGAGCCGGAGCTGGAGTCGGTGCCGGTGCCGGAACCGGCAACCTGCAGCATGTTGCTGGCCGGCCTCGGCCTGATGGGGTTCATGCTGCGCCGCCGCAAGACGTCGTAACATCGGCATGGCGCGCGGCAGCGTTTCGTGAGCGCCGCCATTGTGTAGATTGACAGCCTCGTTCGAGGCTGTTGTCGTTTGGCGGACGCTGAACGTATCCGTGGCATCCGTGTTTTCTCAGGCGTGCAGCCCGCGCTTCGCCTCGCGCGCGTAGCCCCATGCAAGCATGGCAATGGCGCTGACAATCATCGGCAGCGACAATATCTGGCCCGACGTCAACGTCATGCCGGCGAAGGTCCACTCCCAGTCCGGCACGCGGAAGTATTCGGTGAAGAAGCGCGCGCCACCGTACAGCAAAGTGAACATCGCACCCACCGCCAGGCGCGGGCGCGCCTTGCGGGCGAACAGCCACAGCAAGATGAACACCAGCAGGCCGTCGACCAGCATCTGGTACAGCGGCGACGGATGGCGCAGGCCTTCTAAAAACACCGGCACCGGCTGCAGCGCGAAATGGGTGTCCGGCCAGCGCATCGCCCACGGCAGGCTGGCGTCGGCGACGCGGCCCGGCAGTTCGGCATTGATGAAGTTGCCCATGCGCCCGGCGGCGTAGCCGAGCGGCACCAGCGGGGCGATGAAATCGTAGACGTCGAGCAGGTTGCGCTGCGCCTTCCTGGCCCACAGCGCCATCGCGATGAGCACGCCGATGAAGCCGCCGTGGAACGACATGCCGCCGTGCCAGACCATGAAGATTTCGAGCGGATTGTCGAGGAAAAATTTCGGCGTGTAGAACAGCACTTCGCCCATGCGCCCGCCGACGATCACGCCGAGCATGCCGTAGAACAGCATGTCGTCGAGGTCTTCCTTCTTCCACCCCAGGGCGGCAATATGGGGCTGGCGGATGCGCACCCGGCCGAGCGCGATGAACATGGCGAACGCGAACACGTACATCAGGCCGTACCAATGCACGTGCACGGGTCCGATCGAAAACGCCACGGGGTCGGGCAGCGGGTGGGTCAGCATGGTGTGTTTTTCCTTAGTAAATCCAAAAATCCCTGCAGCACCGGCGAACGGTTGTCGCAGCGCCAGGCCAGCCCGGTTTCCACCTGCGGGGCAACGTCGTGCAGCGCCCGGTATTCTACGCCTGGACGCATCAGGTTGGACACGGATTGTGGCACAAGCGCCAAGCCCATGCCGGCCGACACCAGGCTGACGATGGTTTGCATCTGGATCGCCTGCTGGCCGATCACCGGCGTGATGCCGGCGCCGCGAAAGCAGGCCAGGATGGCGTCGTGCAGGCGCGGGGCGATCGGCCGTGGAAAAATGATCAAAGGCAGCGCCGGCAAGTCTTTCAGCCACACGGGGCCGCCGTCGGCCGGGCCGCCTGCAAGCAACGCGTCGAGGCCGGCGGGGGCGGCCAGGATCAGCGGCTCGTCGAGCACTTTCAAGTAGTTCAGTTCGGCGCGCGCCTTGTCGGGCAGCGGCGGGATCAGCAGGCCGGCGTCGACCCGGTTGTGCAGCAAGTCGTCGACTTGCACGTCGGACGTCGCTTCATGCAGGCTGATCTGCACGTGCGGGAATTGCGCGCGGTAGCGCCGCAGGAACGGCGGCAGCACGCTGTAGTCGGCCGAGGAGACAAAGGCAAGCGACAGCCGTCCTGCTTCACCGCTGGCGGCGCGCCGCACCAGGTCGGGCAGTTCGGCCGCCTGGGCCAGCATGCGCCGCGCTTCCGGCAACAGCGCTTGCCCGGCGGGCGTGAGCGCCACGCTGCGGCGGTTGCGCAGGAACAGCGGCGCACCCAGTACCTGCTCGAGCGCCAGGATGGCCTGCGACAGCGGCGGCTGGGTCATGTGCAGGCGCACGGCGGCGCGGCCGAAATGCAGTTCTTCGGCAACACCGACGAAATAGCGCAGCTGGCGCAGGTCAAGGCTCACGGTCGAGGTTCACGATCAACGCTTACAATCGAAATTCATAATATGCATTTCATGGTTGATCAAGGCAATTGATATTTTTTACGACTCACAGCACGGCATATCATAGAGTTGACAGGGGGTGATGAGCAAGGCATTCTCGCAGCATCAATCATCAGGAGTTCACCATGGCCGACCAGCCCCGCTACAACCGCCGTTCCCGCAACATCACCGAAGGCGTCGCGCGCAGCCCGAACCGGTCGATGTATTACGCCATGGGTTACCAGAGCGAAGACTTTGTCAAGCCGATGATCGGCGTCGCCAACGGCCACTCGACCATCACCCCGTGCAACTCGGGCCTGCAGAAGCTGGCCGACATCGTCATTTCGACCATCCGGGAGGCGGGTGGCAATCCCCAGGTGTTCGGCACGCCGACCATCTCGGACGGCATGTCGATGGGCACCGAAGGGATGAAATACTCGCTCATTTCGCGCGAAGTGATCGCCGACTGCATCGAAACGGCGGTCAACGGCCAATGGATGGATGGCGTTGTCGTGATCGGCGGCTGCGACAAGAACATGCCGGGCGGGATGATCGCCATGGCGCGCACCAATGTGCCGAGTATCTACGTCTACGGCGGCACCATCAAGCCGGGCAAATGGAAAGGCAGGGACCTGACGATTGTCTCGGCGTTCGAGGCAGTGGGCGAATTCACCGCCGGGCGCATGTCGCAGGAAGACTTCGACGGCATCGAGCGCAACGCCTGCCCGTCGGCCGGTTCGTGCGGCGGCATGTACACCGCCAACACCATGTCGTCCTCGTTCGAGGCGCTCGGCATGGCGCTGCCGTACTCGTCGACGATGGCCAATCCGGACGACGAAAAAGTCGGCTCGGCGGCCGAGTCGGCGCGCGTGCTGGTCGACGCCGTCAAGCGCGACCTCAAGCCGCGCGACATCATCAACCGCAAGTCGATCGAGAACGCGGTGGCGCTGATCATGGCCACCGGCGGCTCGACCAACGCGGTGCTGCACTACCTGGCCATTGCGCACGCGGCCGAAGTCGAATGGACGCTCGACGACTTCGAGCGCGTGCGCCTGAACGTGCCCGTCATCTGCAACCTGAAGCCGTCCGGCCAGTACGTCGCAACCGACCTGCACAAGGCTGGCGGCATCCCGCAAGTGATGAAGCTGCTGCTCGACGCCGGCCTGCTCCACGGCGACTGCATCACCATCACCGGGCAGACGATTGCCGAGCAGCTGGCCGACATTCCATCAACGCCGCCGGCCGGGCAGGACGTCATCCGCACCATCGACAAGGCGCTGTATGCCCAGGGCCACCTGGCCGTGCTGAAGGGCAACCTGTCGCCGGAAGGCTGCGTGGCGAAAATTTCCGGCCTGAAGAACCCCGTGATCACCGGGCCGGCCCGCGTGTTCGACGACGAAACCACGGCCATGGAGGCAATCCTGGCCGACGCCATCTTGCCGGGCGACGTGCTGGTGTTGCGCTATCTTGGCCCGAAAGGCGGGCCGGGCATGCCGGAAATGCTGGCGCCGACCGCCGCCCTGATCGGCAAGGGCCTGGGCGAATCGGTCGGGCTGATCACCGATGGCCGGTTCTCCGGCGGCACCTGGGGGATGGTGGTCGGGCACGTCACGCCGGAAGCGTTCGAAGGCGGCCTTATTGCGCTGGTCGAAGAGGGCGACTCGGTGACGATCGACGCCCGCCGGCTGCTGATCCAGTTGAACGTGGCCGACGACGACATCGCGCGCCGCCGCGCCCTGTGGAAGCAGCCGGCGCCGCGCTACACGCGCGGCGTGCTGGCCAAGTTTGCCGCGCTGGCGTCGTCGGCCAGCAAGGGCGCCGTCACGGGCTGAGGTGTTGAAACAATAAAACAGTAAAACAGTAAAACAGTAAAACAGTAAAACAGTAAAACAGTAAAACAGTAACACTGGCAGTGTTCGGCAGCTTGAACCGGGGTCAGAGCTGGCCCTGAGCAGGCTGTTCATGGTCGTTTGTCAAACGCCTGCTTGATGCGGTCCCGTCGGCGCTGCCCGTCGACGTTGTGTTCTTTCTTCTTGTCCAAGCCGAGCATCTTTTCGATGAATTCGAACCAGATGAAGGCGAAACCCATCAGGCCGGCGATCCACCACCAGGAAACGTCGGCAAACCGCCACACTTCGAAAAAGCGCAGGCCAACCAGTAGTGCAATGATGATGATCAGCGGCATGGGAAACTCCTTGTCAGACGCCATCTCGTCCTGCATCTTACAAAGATTTCGGTTCCGTGTGACAATAAATTGCACGTTGCGGGCGTCCGGCGGGTCAACCTGTGGCCGGGTTGGACGTTAACACCGACGTTACCGTCTTTTTGCTTGCGGAAACGCGGTAGAATGCTTTTCAAGTTGTCACCTTTGGAGAAATAGATGAAACGGTCACTGATGTTGTGCATGATGTTGTCGGCTCTGGCGTCGACCGGCGCGATGGCGAATGCCGATCTGGCAAAAGCGAAAAATTGCATGGCGTGTCACGCAGTCGCCACCAAGGTGCTCGGTCCGGCATTCAAGGATGTGGCAGCGAAGTACGCCGGTCAGAAAGACGCCGAGGACAAGCTGGTCGGCAAAGTGCTCAAGGGCGGCTCCGGCGTCTGGGGCACGATGCCGATGCCGGCCAATCCGCAGGTCAGCGAAGCCGAGGCGCGCACCCTGGTGAAATGGGTGATGGCGCAGAAATAAGTGCGGCGACCGGATGCCCGCGGATTGAATTGATGTGATTATAAAAGCAAAAAAGCGCGCTGGCCCCGGCCAGCGCGCTTTTTTCATGCCCTGCGCCAATGCGCAGGGCGGCATGCTATCGCACCACTTCCATCTTGGTCTTCTTGCCGGCGTTATACGTAAACAGGGTCAGCGAACCGTCCTTGATGTCGCCGAAATTGTCGAACTGGACCATGCCGGTCACGCCCTGGTACTTGATCTTCTTCAGTTCCGGCAGGTACTTGACCGGGTCGGCCGACTTGGCGTTCTGCATTGCGGTCGCCATCACCATCACCGCGTCGTAGACGTACGGCGCGTAGATCTGGACGTCGGCGTTGTATTTCTTCTTGTAGCGCGTCACGAAGTCGGCCAGCACTTTCTCTTGCGCGCCTTCGACGCCGCCCGCTTCGGCGCACGTCACGGTGCCTTCGCCGATGCCGTCGCCGGCCAGGCGCGCCAGCGCTTCGGTGCAGATGCCGTCGCCGCCCATGAAATTGGCGTTGATGCCAAGCGCTTTCATTTGCTTGAGCATCGGGCCGCCGACCGAATCCATGCCGCCAAAGAAGATCAGGTCAGGCTTCTTGGCCTTGATCGAGGTCAGGATGGCGGTGAAGTCGGTCGCGTTCGCATTGGTGAATTCCTTGCCGACCATCTTCACGCCCGGGAACTTGGCTTTCGCGCCCTTGATGAATTCGTCGGCCACACCCTGGCCGTAGGCGGTGCGGTCGTCGATCACGGCGATGTTCCTGGCCTGCAGCTTGTCAACCGCGTAACGGCCCAGCGTGCCGCCGAGCTTGTTGTCATTGGCGACCACGCGGAACGCGCCCTTGAAGCCTTGCTTGGTGTACGTCGGGATCGTCGCCGAAGGCGAAATCTGTGGAATGCCGGCATCGTTGTAGATGCGCGAAGCCGGCACCGTGGTGCCCGAATTCAGGTGGCCGATCACACCGTGAACTTTGGCGTCGACCAGTTTCTGGGCCACTGCCGTGCCTTGCTTCGGATCGGCGGCATCGTCTTCGGTCAACAGCTGCAGGGTAACTTTCTTGCCGTTGATCATGAAACCCTTGGCGTTCAACTCTTCGATCGCCATCTTCGCGCCGTTTTCATTGTCCTTGCCCAGGTGCGCGCTGGCGCCGGAAATGGGAGCAACGTGACCGATCTTGACGACCTCTTGCGCGCCGGCAGTACCGGCAAACGCCACGGCGATGGCAAGTGGAATCAGCTTGGTGGTGAACTGCATGGACATTCTCCGATGGTGTGGGGGGAGGGCAGCGCGTGACGCCGATGTTGAAATTTTTGCCTAGGGCAAAAGGTACAACAAATTATCTGCTTCGCAAAGAAGTAAACGTGGCAAGAGGTTTTGGGTGGACGCACTGTGCGTCGAAGGCGGAGCGTTTTGTAACAAGATGCGTCAGGCACTATGTGTTCAGGGTGTGCAGATGCGCCAGTTCCTGCGCGACGATGTCTTCGACGCTCTGCTGCAAGCTGGCGCGCAGCGCGTCGCTCAGGCCGGCCATTGCATGTTGCAGCGCCTGTTGCAGCGCCTGTTCCATGCTGTCGCGCAAGCGCTGTTCCAGCACGCCTTCGACCTGGTCTTGCAACCGGTGCACGATGCGCTCGCACAGTCGCCGTTCCAGCGCCGCCATTGCCGGGTCGGTTTCGGCCGCCATGGCGCCCGCCTCGGCCTTGGCCGGCAGGTCCTGGAACACTTCGGTCAATACCGGGATCGTGGCGTCGAACGATGGCCGAGGGTTCATGACGCTCCTGCGACGATGTGTTCCACCGGATAGGATTTTTGCTTGTAGTCGAGGTAGCGCTTGCGGCCGGCGGCGACGTCGTCTGCGTCGGTGGAAATGAGTTCGAAAACGCGTTGAAAGCGGTCGACGTTGGCGGGGGTGCGCCGCGTCAGGTTGATCAGCATGTGGCCCTGCGGCAGTTCGGCCCCGCCGCTTGCACTGTCACCATCATTGCCGCTGCCGCTGCCCATGCAGGCGATGACGATCGGCGTGTGCGCCGCCAGCGCATCCCCGGCCATCACGTGTGGCAGGAAGTCCGTCTCGGACAGCGTCCACAGCGCCGCGTCGATGCTGGCGGCCTGGGCCGCGTCTTCGGTCAGCAGCACCAGCGTGTGGCCGCCGCCAACCACCTTGCGCGCCAGGCGGCAGGCGTAACTGAGCTTGTCAACGATGTTGCTACGAAAGTCGATCCGGGTCATTGCCATCCTTAAAACCGGAAGCCGGGCGGGGCGTGCAACGGCGGCGTCAGACGGTGCGCCGGCGCCGTTGGCGTCGGCGGCGCTTGTTGCACAACGCGCGGTAGTGGCAGTGGTGGCACAATTGGCGCCGCCGCCGCTGCGACAGGATGTTGCCAGTTCGCCGGCAGCATTGCTTGCAGCGGATAGGCCGCGTCCGTCAGCACCGCGTTCCAGGCGCTCGCTTCGAAGCCGACGCGTCGGCTGCCGCCAACCTGCAGCAGCGGCAACTGGCCGTTGCTGCCGGCGTCTTTCAGGTTTTGCTGGTCGGCATTCGATTGCACGGTTTTTTCGGCAAACGGGATGCCGCGCCTGCGCAGCAGCGCGCGGCCCTGGTCGCACGCTTCGCACGGCGCGGTGGTGTACAGCACCACCGGGTGGGTCTTGGCAGCCTCGGCCAGCGCATACGGCAGTTCGGCCCTGGCGCTGCCGGACGATGCGAGCGACTTGCGTTCGACGAGGCGAACGCCGGCCGGCGGCTGCTGGTCGCTGAAACTGGCCACGCCGTTGGCGTCGGTCCACTTGTATATTTGCGCACTGGCGCCGGCCGCGCACACCAGCCAACTTAGGCCCAGGCCCAGCGGTGCCCAGCGCGCCAGCCTTCGTTTCGTTCTGATGCATGCTGCCGTGACCATGGCGTCCTCAGGAACTCATGCCGCTGTGGCGTAACAGGGCGTCGATGTTCGGTTCGCGGCCACGGAAGGCCTTGAACGACTCGAGCGCCGAGCGCGAACCGCCGACCGCCAGGATCTCCTGCTGGAAGCGGCTGCCGGTTTGTTCGGACAGGACGCCGCCGCCGGCCTCGACCGCTTCTTCGAAAGCGGCGTAGGCATCGGCCGACAACACTTCGGCCCACTTGTAGCTGTAGTAACCGGCGGCATAGCCGCCGGAGAAAATATGACCGAACGAATGCTGGAAGCGGTTGAAGGCCGGCGGCATCAGCACCGAAAATTTTTCGCGCACTTCGTTGATCAGTTCCTGCACCGAGCGCGCGCTGGCCGGATCGTAGTCGTAGTGCAGGTGCATGTCGACCAGCGAGAACTCGACCTGACGCAGCGTCTGCATGCCGGACTGGAAGTTTTTCGCTGCCAGCATCTTGTCGTACAGGGCGCGCGGCAGCGCTGCCCCGGTGGCCACGTGGGCGGTCATCTGTTGCAGCACTTCCCATTCCCAGCAGAAGTTTTCCATGAACTGCGACGGCAACTCGACCGCATCCCACTCGACGCCGGAAATGCCGGACACCGAAATTTCATCAACTTGCGTCAGCATGTGGTGCAAACCGTGGCCGAATTCGTGGAACAGCGTCGTCACTTCATCGTGCGTGAACAGCGACGGCTGCAGCACGCCATCGGTGCTCGCTGGCGGCGTGAAGTTGCAGGTGAGGTAGGCGACCGGGGTTTGCAGCGCGCCGCCGGTTTCCAGCCTGCGGCCGCGGGCGTCGTCCATCCAGGCGCCGCCGCCCTTGCCGCTGCGCGCATACAGGTCGAGGTAGAACTGGCCGACCAGCTTGCCGCCCCGCTCGATGCGGTAAAAGCGCACGTCCGGATGCCACACCGGCGCACTGTCGGACGCGATCGTCACGTCGAACAGCGACTGCACCAGCTTGAACAGGCCGTCGATCACTTTTGGCTCGGGGAAGTATTCTTTCACTTCCTGGGCCGAGAAGGCGTAACGCTGCTCGCGCAGTTTTTCCGCCGCGTACGACAGGTCCCACGCTTCGAGTTGCGCGATCTTCAGTTCGTCATTGGCGAAAGCGCGCAGTTCGGCCAGGTCTTTTTCGGCGAACGGGCGTGCGCGGCGCGCCAGGTCTTCCAGAAATTCGATCACGTGCTCGGGGCTTTGCGCCATCTTCGGCACCAGCGACACTTCGGCGAAATTGCGGTAGTCGAGCAGTTTAGCTTCTTCGTCGCGCAGCCTGAGCAGGGTGGCGATGTTGGCGGTGTTGTCCCATTTTTCCAGCTCGCTGAACACCACGCCCATCTCGGACGCTTTCGTTGCGCTGGCGCGGTAGATGGTCTCGCGCAGGCTGCGCTTGTCGGCAAATTGCAGGATCGGAAAATACGACGGGAAGTGCAGCGTGAACTGGTAGCCTTCCTTGCCGTCCTGCTCGGCGGCGGCGCGCGCCGCCTGCCTGACGTCGTCGGGCAGGCCGGCCAGGTCGGCACTATCGGCCACCAGCAGGGTGTAGTCGTTGGTGGCGTCGAGCACGTTTTCGGAAAATCGGGTCGACACGGCGGCGTGCTGTTCCTGGATGTCGGCGAAGCGCGCTTTTTTTTCTTCAGGCAGTTCGGCGCCGCCGAGGCGGAAGTCGCGCAGCGCATTGTCGATGATCTTTTTGCGCGCCGGCGACAGGTTGACGTAGTTCGGGTTCGCTTTTAGCGCCTTGTACTTGGCAAACAGCGCTTCGTTTTGCGCCAGCGCGGTCCAGAATTCGGTGACCTTCGGCTGGTTGTCGTTGTAGGCGGCGCGCAGCGCGGGCGTGTCGACGACGTTGTTGAGATGGTTGACCACGCCCCAGGCGCGGCCCAGTTTTTCGGTGGCGTCTTCGAGCGGGACGACGAAATTGTCCCAGGTGACGTCGTCGCGCGGCGCCTCGAGTTCGGTGACAACCAGGCTGGCGTCGGCGATCAGCGCGTCGATGGCCGGCTGCACGTGCTCCGGCGTGATGGCGTCGAAACGGGGCAGGGCGGAAAAGTCGAGCAGCGGATTGCTGGCGGTGGTGGTGATGGTGGTGGTACTAATGGTCGTCTGGGTGTTCATAAGCTCGCTTCCAAAGTGTGTTCAGGCAGGGAAGCAGACTCGCGCTCGGCCGCTTCCACAGTATTCATCAGCAGCATGGTAATCGTCATCGGCCCGACCCCGCCCGGTACCGGAGTGATGTGGGACGCGACCTCGCGCACGCCGGCAAAGTCGACGTCGCCGCACAGCTTGCCGTTGTCGTCGCGGTTCATGCCGACGTCGATGACGACAGCGCCCGGCTTGACCATGCCGGCGGTGAGCGTGTTGCGCCGGCCGACGGCGGCCACCACGACGTCGGCCTGGCGGGTGTGAAAGGCCAGGTCCGGCGTCGCACTGTGGCAGATGGTGACGGTGGCGTTCGCTTGCAAGAGCAGCAGCGCCATTGGTTTGCCGACCGTGTTGCTGCGCCCGATCACGACCGCGTGCTTGCCGCGCAAGTCGACGCCGGTGCTCTCGATCAGCTTCATGCAGCCGTAGGGCGTGCACGGGCGGAAACCGCTCAGCCCGGTCATCAGTTCGCCCGCGCTCAGCACCGAATAACCGTCGACGTCCTTGGCGGTGGCGATCGCCTCAATGACCTTGTGCGGATTGATGTGACGCGGCAGCGGCATCTGCACCAGGATGCCGTGAATGGCGGGATCGGCGTTGAGGGCGGCAATGCGCTCGAGCAGGGCGGCTTCGGCGAGGTCGGCGTCGTATTTTTCGAGCACCGAATGAAAGCCGACGTCGGCGCAGGCCTTGACCTTGTTGCGCACGTAGACCGCGCTGGCCGGATCTTCGCCGACCAGGACCACCGCCAGCCCCGGCTGCCGGCCGCGCGCGCTCAGCGCGGCGGCGCGATGACCAATGTCGGCGCGCAGTTGTTGGGAAAGGAGGACTCCGTCGATCAGTTGGGCGGTCATGGTGTTGGTTGTGGGGGAAGGCTAGGGGAACTTCGGATTATAAAGCCGCTGTCGTTATTGCGCGCCGCCGATCGCGCAACGACTGCATATTGCCGCAATGGCGACCCTGGGCATGCCGTTCGCCGGCCTGGGCGCAAGCTGGCGCGCGCCTGTTTTTCACATTGTGAAATCAAATATCGCAATTTGAAATTATATGAAACTGCTGTTAGAATCCCCCCACAAACTTTTATTATTGGTAAATAATCAGTCTAACCGGCGCCAGCGAACTGCCGACCTGCGATGCGCAGGGCGCCCATAAACCAGGAGACGCAATCATGCCAGCACAACTCGACCAGTTGACGGCCCAAGCCGCCAACGATCCGGACACCCTCGAAACGACCGAATGGCTGCAAGCCCTTGAGGCGGTGATCGAAAACGAAGGTCCCGAGCGGGCCCACTACCTGATGGAGCGCCTGGTCGACCTGGCGCGTCGCCGCGGCGCCCATATCCCGTTTTCCAGCAACACCGCCTACGTCAACACCATCCCCGCCCACCTCGAACAGCATTGCCCCGGCAACCTCGAATTCGAAGAGCGGCTGCGCTCGTGGATGCGCTGGAACGCGATGGCGATGGTGGTCAAGGCGAACCGCATCGACGGCGACCTTGGCGGCCATATTTCCAGCTTCGCCTCGCTCGCCAACATGCTCGGCATCGGCTTCAACCACTTCTGGCGCGCCCCGACCGAAGAGCACGGCGGCGACCTGCTGTACATCCAGGGCCACTCGTCGCCCGGCATCTACGCCCGCGCCTACCTCGAAGGCCGGCTGACCGAAGACCAGTTGCTCAATTTCCGCCGCGAAGTCGACGGCAACGGCCTGTCTTCCTACCCGCACCCGAAACTGATGCCGAAGTTCTGGCAGTTCCCGACCGTCTCGATGGGCCTTGGCCCGCTGATGGCGATCTACCAGGCGCGCTTTCTGAAGTACCTGCACGCGCGCTCGATCGCCGACACCGAAAACCGCAAGGTATGGGTATTTTGCGGCGACGGCGAAATGGACGAGCCGGAATCGATGGGCGCCATCGGCATGGCGGCGCGCGAGCGCCTCGACAACCTGGTGATGGTCGTCAACTGCAACCTGCAGCGCCTCGACGGCCCGGTGCGCGGCAACGGCAAGATCATCCAGGAACTCGAAGCCGACTTCCGCGGCGCCGGCTGGAACGTCGTCAAGGTGGTCTGGGGCCCTGGCTGGGACGCGTTGCTGGCCAAGGACAAGGACGGCATCCTGCAGCGCGTGATGATGGAGACCGTCGACGGCGAATACCAGAATTACAAGGCCAAGGACGGCGCCTTCGTGCGCAAGCACTTCTTCGGCAAGCACCCCGAGCTGCTCAAGATGGTCGCCAACATGACCGACGACGACATCTGGCGCCTGACCCGCGGCGGCCACGATCCGCACAAGATCTACGCCGCCTTCAAGCTGGCGCAGGAAAACAAGGGCAGCCCGACCGTGCTGCTGGTGAAAACCGTCAAGGGTTTTGGCATGGGCAAGTCGGGCGAGGCGCGCAACACCGCCCACCAGACCAAGAAGCTCGACGACGACGCGATCCGCGAAATGCGCGACCGTTTCGCCATCCCGATCCCGGACGATCAACTGGCCGACATCCCGTTCTTCAAGCCGGCCGACGATGCGCCTGAAATGGTCTACCTGCACGCGCGCCGCAAGGCGCTCGGCGGCTTTTTGCCGCAGCGCCGCATGCAAGCGGACGAAACGTTAATCGTGCCGCCCCTGAGCGCGTTCCAGAACGTTCTCGACGCCACTCCCGACGGGCGCGAAATCTCGACCACGCAAGGTTTTGTCCGCATCATTTCGACCTTGCTGCGCGACCCGAGCCTGGGCCAGCGCATCGTGCCGATCCTGGTCGACGAATCGCGCACCTTTGGCATGGAAGGGCTGTTCCGCCAGATCGGCATCTTCAACCAGCAGGGCCAGTTGTACGAGCCGGTCGACAAGGACCAGGTAATGTACTACCGCGAAGACAAGGCCGGCCAGATCCTGCAGGAAGGCATCAATGAAGCCGGCGGCATGAGTTCGTGGATCGCCGCGGCGACGTCGTACTCGTCGAACAACCGGGTGATGATCCCGTTCTACACCTTCTACTCGATGTTCGGCATGCAGCGCATCGGCGACCTGGTGTGGGCCGCCGGCGACATGCGCGCGCGCGGCTTTCTGATGGGCGGCACGGCGGGGCGCACCACGCTCAACGGCGAAGGCTTGCAGCACGAAGATGGCCACAGCCATATTTTTGCCGCGACGATCCCGAACTGCATGCCGTACGACCCGAGCTTCGCCCACGAGGTGGCGGTGATCGTGCAGGACGGCTTGCGCCGCATGGTGACGGAACAGGAAGACGTGTTCTACTACATCACGCTGATGAACGAGAACTATCCGATGCCTGGCCTGCGCGCAGGGTGCGAAGCGGGCATCCTGAAAGGCATGTATTTGCTGAGCGAAGGTCCCGCCCAATCGACGCTGCGGGTGCAGCTGATCGGTTCGGGCACCATCCTGCGCGAGTCGATGTTCGCCGCCGAACTGCTGCAAAACGACTGGGGCATCGCCGCCGACGTCTGGTCGGCGCCGTCGCTGACGATGGTGGCGCGCGATGGCGCCGACTGCGAGCGCTGGAACCTGGTCAACCCGACCGCGCAACCGCGCGTGCCGTACGCCACGCAACTGCTGCAAGACAGCAGCGGCCCGATCGTCTCGACGACCGACTACGTGCGGGCGTTCTCCGAGCAGATCCGCGCCTACGTGCCAAAGGGCCGCAATTTCACCGCTCTCGGCACCGATGGTTTCGGCCGCTCCGACACCCGCGTCAAGCTGCGCGAGTTCTTCGAGGTGAACCGCTATTACGTCACGGTTGCCGCCTTGAAGGCGCTGGCCGACGACGGCGTGATCGCGCTGTCGGTGGTGGCCGAAGCGGTGGCGAAATATGGCCTCGATCAAGCCAAGCCGAACCCGGTCACGCAGTAATCAAGAAGGCCGTCGTTCCCGCGCAGGCGGGAACCCAATTTGATCAGGTCAGCGATGAAATGGGATTCCCGCCTGCGCGGGAATGGCGGTTTTACGTGTGGTTCTACGGTTACGGGTGAAGTTGCGCTCTCTCGAAAAAATACAAACAATAACGGAGTAATCCCATGAGCATTGTGGAAGTCAAGGTCCCGGATATCGGCGACTTCAAGGAAGTGGAAGTAATCGAACTGATGGTCAAGCCGGGCGACACCATCAAGGTCGACCAGTCGCTCGTGACGGTCGAGTCCGACAAGGCCAGCATGGAGATCCCGTCCAGTCACGCCGGCGTGGTCAAGGAACTGCGCATCAAGGTCGGCGACAAGGTCGCTGAAGGCTCGCTGGTGCTGATTCTGGAAACGGCGGACGCCGCGGCGCCGGCCGACGCGGCGCCTGCGGCCACGCCTGCTGCATCTGCGCCCGCTGCTGTATCTGCGCCCACTGCTGTATCTGCGCCCGCTGCTGCTGCTGCTGCACCTGCACCTGCACCCGCCGCCGTTGCGCCTGCCGCAGCGCCCGCGCCCGCCGTTGCCCCCGTGGCCGCTGCCGCTGCCGCTGCGGTGACCAGTTCGATCGCCCACGCCTCGCCGTCGATCCGCAAATTCGCGCGCCAGCTTGGTGTCGATTTGGCGCGCGTTGGCGGCAGCGGACCGAAAGGCCGCATCACCCAGGACGATGTGCAGAACTTCGTCAAGGGCATCATGGCCAGCGGCGCCGGGCCAGTGGCCAAGCCTGCCGGCACCGGCACCGGCACCGGCACCGGCGTCGGACTCGACCTGCTGCCATGGCCGTCGCTCGACTTCAGCAAGTTCGGCCCGACCGAACTGCTGCCGCTGTCGCGCATCAAGAAGATCAGCGGCCCGAACCTGCACCGCAACTGGGTGCTGATTCCGCACGTGACGCAGTACGACGAATCGGACGTCACCGACCTCGAACAGTTCCGCGTCGATTCGAACGCCGCGCTGGCCAAGGCCAAGTCGTCCGTCAAGCTGACCATGCTCGCCTTCGTCATCAAGGCCAGCGTCTCGGCGCTGAAAAAATTCCCGGCGTTTAATTCGTCGCTCGACGCCGCCGGCGCCAACCTGATCCTCAAGCAGTACTACAACATCGGTTTTGCGGCCGACACGCCGAACGGCCTGGTGGTGCCGGTATTGAAAGACGCCGACAAGAAAACGGTGTCGCAGATCGCCACCGAAATGGGCGAGCTGTCGGCCATGGCGCGCGACGGCAAGCTCAAACCGGCCGACATGCAGGGCGCGACGTTTACGATTTCGTCGCTGGGCGGCATCGGCGGCACGTACTTTACGCCCATCATCAACGCGCCGGAAGTGGCGATCCTCGGCTTGTCGAAGACGGCGATGAAGCCGGTGTGGGACGGCAAGGCCTTCCAGCCGCGCCTGATCCTGCCGCTGTCGCTGTCGTACGATCACCGCGTGGTCGACGGCGCGATGGGCGCGCGTTTCACCACCTACCTGGCCGATGTCCTGGCCGACCTGCGCAAAACTTTGCTGTGATTGGAGCGCACGATGAGCATTATTGAAGTAAAGGTCCCGAATATCGGCGACTTCAAGGAAGTCGAAGTGATCGAACTGATGATCAAGGTGGGCGACACGATCAAGGTCGACCAGTCCTTGATCACGGTCGAATCCGACAAGGCCAGCATGGAAATTCCGGCCAGCCACGCCGGCGTCGTCAAGGAATTGAAGATCAAGGTCGGCGACAAGGTGGCCGAAGGCTCGCTGCTGCTGATCCTGGAAGAATCGTCCGGCGCGGCAGCGCCTGCGGCGGCAGCGCCTGCCGCGCCTGCGGCCGCAGCGCCTGCCGCGTCCTCTGCTGCGCCGGCGGCCATGCCCGCTGGCGCCAGCTACGCCGGCCAGGTCGACGTCGAGTGCGACATGATGGTGCTCGGCGCCGGTCCGGGCGGCTACTCGGCGGCCTTTCGCGCCGCCGACCTCGGCATGGACACGGTGCTCGTCGAACGTTACGCCACCCTTGGCGGCGTGTGCCTCAACGTCGGCTGCATTCCATCGAAGGCGCTGCTGCACGTGGCGGCGGTCATCGACGAATCGGCGTCGATGAGCAAGCACGGCATCACCTTCGCCAAGCCCGAAATCGATGTCAACGCGCTGCGCGGCTGGAAGGAAAAAGTCGTCAGCAAGATGACCGGCGGCCTGGCCGGCATGGCCAAGGCGCGCAAGGTCAATGTGGTGCAGGGCGTCGGCATGTTCGTCGGCCCGAACCACATCGAAGTGACGGCCGCCGACGGCAGCAAAAAAGTGATCGGCTTTAAAAAGGCGATTATCGCGGCCGGTTCGTCGGTGGTAAAACTGCCGTTCGTGCCGGAAGACGCGCGCATCGTCGACTCGACCGGTGCGCTCGAACTGCGGGCGATCCCGAAAAAAATGCTGGTGATCGGCGGTGGCATCATCGGCCTCGAAATGGCCCACGTCTATTCGACGCTGGGCGCGCGCATCGACGTCGTTGAAATGATGGATGGCCTGATGCAAGGCCCGGACCGCGACCTGGTCAAAGTCTGGCAGAAATTCAACGAGCACCGCTTCGACAAGATCATGCTTAAAACCAAAACGGTCGGCGTGGAAGCGCTGCCGGAAGGAATCAAGGTTACGTTCGCGGCAGCGGAAGCAGGCGCCGCGGCGCCCGAACCGCAGCTCTACGACATGGTGCTGGTGGCGGTCGGGCGCAGCCCGAACGGCGCCAAGATCGGCGCCGACAAGGCCGGCGTCGCGGTGACCGAGCGCGGCTTCATCCCGGTCGACGGCCAGATGCGCACCAACGTCGCCCACATCTTCGCCATCGGCGACCTGATCGGCCAGCCGATGCTGGCGCATAAAGCCGTGCACGAGGCCCACGTCGCGGCGGAAGCTGCGCATGGCGAAAAAGCGTTTTTTGATGCCAAGGTGATTCCGTCGGTGGCGTACACCGATCCCGAAGTGGCATGGGTCGGCATGACCGAGGACGAGGCGAAAGCGAAGGGCGTCAAGCTCGACAAGGGCCACTTCCCGTGGGCCGCGAGCGGACGCGCGGTGGCCAACGGCCGTGACGAAGGCTTCACCAAGCTGCTGTTCGACGCCGACACCCATCGCATCGTCGGCGGTGGCATCGTCGGCACGCATGCCGGCGACATGATCGGCGAAATTGCGCTGGCCATCGAGATGGGCGCCGACGGCGTCGATATCGGCAAGACGATCCACCCGCACCCGACCCTGGGCGAATCGATCGGCATGGCCGCCGAAGTGTACAAAGGCGTGTGTACCGACTTGCCGCCGCCGCGCAAGCGTTAGGGAACCAGCAGCATGAGGTCCTTGCACGCGCGAGGACGACGTCCCTCACTTTGCGGTGACGCGGCGTAAAAAAACCAGGACAAGTCCTGGTTTTTTTTACGCCCTGGTAGCCGCTTTCCAACCTGGATCGGCACGCTGATGCCTGCCTGCCTGCGCTGATGCCGCTCATGCCATTCATGCCATTCATGCCGCCCGCAGCACGCTGCGGTAAAACAGCTCGAGCCGCTGTTCGAGTTCGCGCAGCGCCTCGGCGCGCGGCTGCGGCGCCGGCCCGAAAATCAGGTAGCTGTACTGGTCGCCGCTGATGCAGTTGAGCAGATAGATTGGCAGCAGATCGAGTTCGACGTCGTCGCGCAACTGGGCGCGAATGTCGGGCCGCGCAAAAAACCGCTTCAGCATGTCGCGCGTCAGCTTCGGGCCGGCATCGAAAAACGTCTGCGCCAGTTCCAGATTGCCTGGCGCGTCGGCAATCACCATGCGCGTCATGTTGATCGCTTCGGGCATGTTCACCAGGGCGAGGAAGTGGACGCCGAAATCGCTGACGATTTGCCTTAAAGGCCGCTGGTCCTGTTCCATCTCTCCAGTGTTGAAGAAGCACTCGCGGTTGGCCGCCAGCACCGCGTGCAGCAAGCCGGCCTTGCCGCCGAACTTGACGTAGATGGTGCGCACCGCGACGTGGCATTCGCGCGCCAGCATTTCGAGGCTGACGTTGCGGTAGCCGTGTTTGAGAAACAACTGTCCGGCGGTGTGAACCAGCTCTTGCAGGCGCGCGGCGCGCTCGCTGCTGCGCGGGCGGCCGGCGCACTTGGCGCTTGAAGGGATTTGCATGTTTGTTGTCATGGACGTACTGTAATCCAATTTAAAATGAAATGCAATCGTTTCATTTCTTGACAGGGGCGGCAATCTGTCCAATAATGTACTGCCACCATTTCATCATTTTCTGGAGTTGTTTCATGTCAGCCACGCCCACCATGCTCGATCCCAAGCCAGTCGCCGCTGCCGCGACAGTGCCGGTCGCCGCTTCAGTCGCAGCCGCAGCTGGCACGGCGTCAAACAAGCGCGTGATCGGCATCGTGACGGCGATCGCTTTGGTCGCGCTCGGCATCGGCGGGCGCATGTGGTACCGCAGCCATAACTTTGTCGAGACCGAGAACGCCTACGTGTCGGGCCACGTGACGCCGGTGTCGGCCCGCGTTCCCGGCGTCGTCATCCGCGTGCTGGTGGAAGACAACCAGAGGGTGTTGGCGGGCGACGTGCTGGCCGAACTCGACCCGGCCGACCAGCGCGTCAAGGTCGAACAGATCCAGGCGCAAATTGCCAGCGCCGAGCAGCAGGTGCTGCAATCGAGCGCCACCATCGCCCAGGTCAAGGCCCAGGCCAGCGGCGCCGGGGCGCAGGTGGCGCAGTCGCAGGCGCAGCTGGTGCGCGCCAATCAGGACGCCGAGCGTTACGGCCAGTTGTACACCACCCAGATGAAAGCGGTCTCGAAGGCGGAGCTGGACGCGGCCAACGCGGCGCGCGCCGGCGCCATCGCCGACCTGGCCGCGCGGCGCGACAACGCGCTCGCCGCCTCGGCGCAGATCGCCGCCGCCGGAGCGGCGCGCGAGGTGCTCAAGGCGCAGGTCTTGGTGCTGCAGACCCAGCTCAAGGACGCCACGCAGCAGCTTGGCTACAACCAGATCGTCGCCAGCGTGGCCGGGCGCATCGGCCGGCGCAGCGTCGAAGTCGGCGCCCGCGTGCAGCCCGGCCAGCAGCTCGCCGCGATCGTGCAGGATGCCGTGTGGATTACCGCCAATTTCAAGGAGACCCAGCTGGCCGGCATCGCGCCGGGCCAGGCGGTGCGCGTCGTCGTCGACGCCATGCCGGGCCATCCGCTGGTTGGCCGCGTCGACAGCTTTTCGCCCGCGTCGGGCAACCAGTTCGCGCTGCTGCCGGCCGATAACGCGACCGGCAATTTCACCAAGATCGTCCAGCGCGTGCCGGTCAAGATCGTGCTTGCCGCCGCCGACGTGCGCCAGCTTGGCGGGCGCCTGGTGCCCGGCATGTCGGCGCTGGCCGAAATCGAGCTGCACCAGAAACTGGCGCAACCGGCCGTCGCCGCTACTCACTGAGCGGGCGCGATGACGGGCACCACACACACACACCGCGGCGCGCTGATGC
>Ga0326734_1000023_pt1 | contig 53945 bp, 46 predicted proteins | sample 15_GP2_1315_FD_207944 | JGI IMG/M metagenome (GOLD analysis project Ga0326734, IMG submission 207944) | Glacier ice microbial communities from Ngari, Tibet, China - 15_GP2_131.5 | ecosystem: Environmental > Aquatic > Freshwater > Ice > Glacier | place: China: Ngari, Tibet | collected 2018-07-18 | reverse complement strand
CGTTCAACCAAGAAACAAAGTGCTAAAAAGCGTTCAACCAAGAAACAAAGTGCTAAAAAGCGTTCAACCAAGAAACAAAGTGCTAAAAAGCGTTCAACCAAGAAACAAAGTGCTAAAAAGCGTTCAACCAAGAAACGAAGTGCTAAAAAGCGTTCAATTAAAAAATATTAAACTTCATCTGAATAGAATTCAATTTCCTGAATATATCTTCTATGGTATCCAGAATAATCATTCGTTTTATGTGTTATTAAAATATGATCAAATGAAAAAAAATCTTGGCTTTTAATTGGTTGAATTTTATAAATAGTATAATCTTGAGTCATACCTTGAGTATCATAATTTATAGTATTAAAGATATACAATGTATCTTTAAATTTTTGTTTGTGAATTTGTAAATTTCTTTCTTTTTGTTTATCTTCAATAATATAATAAACATAATCATGTAGTTCTTGATAAATTATTTTTTTAATACGAATTAGAGCCTACAGAATTAGAATTTGATACTTCTCTTTGTTGATGTTCGGCTAAAGATTTATAAAATGATTGTTTCATATCATTAGTAATTATCATATCAATGTTTGATGTAATAAAAGGATCCATTAAATACAGTTGATTATTTATAAGATAAAAATTCGGATCTGATTTATCAATACCATTCATAGTAAATTTATCATAACCATTTTTATCTAATATAATTCCAACAATTGAACAATATTTTTCAAGTAAAACTGGATCAAATGTTGGTAAATAATTAGAATTTTGATCACTAGTTGTAAATGCTCTTATATTATTTACTACAAATTTTACTTTAATATTTCTAGATGTAAATTTTGTAGAATCTTGTATATTAACATTCAATATAAAAATTCTATTTCCTAAAGAGTCATCATTATAATAAATATTATTAATATCACCTAATGTTAAAGTATGTTTATTTATTCTAGGTACTGTTTTTAAGAATGATAATAATAATTTTTGAAATTGATTAGTAAAAGGGAAGGGTATACTAGTATTGAATAAAGTAAATGATTTTATATTAAAATTACGATCGAGTGAAAGATCAGAGAATTCGGAATCAAGTAATTTTGTTTCTTCATCAAATAAATTTTTAATAGTATAATTTGGTACAATAGAATTATTATATCCAACAACTAAAAAAGTTTCTTTAAATATATCTGACAAATAATAAACGATTAAACATATTAAAAAAATGTAAACAAGATTATTCATGTTTCTTTCTAATACTTATGGTATTTCAATAAATTAAATTTAATTAATAAAAAGTACTTTTTTTAAAAAAATTTATCGATTTAATGTTGTCTTCTTTGTTGTAAAGTATTATCCATCATTTCTCTATCTTTTTGTAATAATGATAATTTATTATCTAGATCTTTTGTTTTAAGTGACATACCATTACTGCCACCATTTAATTTACCAGCTAATCCAAAAGATGGATCAGTAAAATTTATAGCTTGTCTACCAATAGATGGTTCTTGTCTATTTTTTGAAAATGAATTAAAATCTTGTGTATTAATTTTACCTTGTGTATTATTATCTTTAAAATTTATATTTCCTACAGCAGAACTTTGTTTTTGTTGATGATCATCAAAATATTGTCTTTCTGATTGTAATGAATTATAATCGACATTTTGACTAGAACTCTCGAGATCATTTAAAAACCCATTAGTTTTATCACTATTTGGGGCCCAAGATTTTTCAGTACCTAAATAATTATCATTAGGTAATTGTTTATTAACATAAAATGTATAACTTTGTTCAGTTGCATCATTAAGGTCAGTTGATCCAGTTTTTTCATCATATTTAGCATAATTATCAGAAAAAGAAACCATTTCATTTGGGTTAAAAGCTACTAAACCAACTTCTTTTGTTTTATTTATATTATTAATTTGAAATTCTAACCATTTAAAAGCATCTTCGTCTGAAAGTATATGTTCCGCACCTGGTGTTATAATAGTTGGGACTTTTGAAATTTTTCTATTTAATACTTGTTGAATTTTATAAAACATATCTGGTCTTTTTTTTGTAGCAGGATTTATATCAATATTCATTCTAATAAATGAATCATATAATTGTGGATGTTTTATTAAAATTTGTAAAAAATTATGTGAATATCTACAATATTCTGAAAAGATTAATATAGGTTTTTTAAATAATTCTGACATTTAATATAAATTAATATAAAATTTATTTTATTTAAACAAATTCGTATTAAATTAAAAAATATTATATATGTATATTAATAAGATGGCTGATATCAGATTAAAGAATATAACAATAGAACCTTCTACTTATTTAACTATAAAAAACGGTAATGTATTAATTACAAATACAACTATTTCAACAAATGTTTTAAATGGTTCATTAGTAATAGATGGCGGTATAGGAATAAATTCAACATATGATGCTGTAAGTTCTACATCTGGAGGCGCTTTAACAGTAGGTGGTGGATTAGGTATTCATGGTCAAATGTTTTTAGGTAATAATTTGATTATGGATAATGGTACTAGCATTATATCTGTTAAAGGAATATCACAAAATAGATTATTTTTAGATACAGTTAATAATAAAAATTTCTATTTAGCATTAGATGGTGTTAATAAAAGGTTTGATTTATATGATACTTATTTACAAATAAATTTAACAGCTAGTTCAACTAATAGTAGTACTGGATCATTTATAATTAATGGAGGTATTTCTATAAATAATACAACAAATGCTATTAATTCAAGTAATGGTGGTGCTCTTACTGTTGCTGGAGGTTTATCAATTGGAGGTGATGCTAATTTTTCTAAATCGTTAATAATTGGTCAATTATATCAAAATACTTCAGGTTTAACAGTTAGATATACAGGAAAATCACAAATAGCACTACAAAGTAGTTCTGGATCTGTTAATACAACATTTAATATGAACAATGATACTTTAGTTATTTCTAATCCAAGCAATACAATTTTTAATACAAGTACTGGAAATTTTACATTTAATAATACTAATTTTACTTTACTTACTATGTATCAAAATTATTCTCAATTTAATAAATACCTTCTTATTACTGATACAGTAGAGTCATTAAATAGTTCAATTGGTGCTTTAGTTATTACCGGTGGTATATCTATAGGTTGTACAACTGACGCTATTAGTTCAACAAGTGGTGGAAGTATTACAGTAAAAGGTGGATTATCTGTTAATAAAAAGACTTATACTGGAGATTCTGTAGGCATAGAGTTATCAAATGGTAATAAAAACAACAAATTAATGTTATACCAAGTAAATTCAGATCTAACTCAAACAAATTTATTTACTGGAATCGGTATCACTACCGGAAATTCAACTACAACAGGTTCAATGAGATTTCAAGTCCCTTCTAATACAAATGATTATATATTTTATAGTAGTACTAGTAATGGAAGTTCTAGTAATGAAGTATTTAGAGTTAAAGGTACAAATGAAATACAATTTATTGGTAATCAACAAATATATTCTATAAAAGCTGGTGGGTATACAGTAAATGATATTTCATTTCAAAGTCAAAAAGTAGCAACTGCTTCAAGTGTTAATTTTTATACATTAGATGGCGATGCAAATGATAATAATGATTTGAAAATTTTTGGATTAGGATTACAAAATAACACAAGTAATAGTGAATATTTAAAAATAGGATGGGATACTACTAATTATATCATTTCAACAAATAATCAAGGTACAGGTATTGTACAACCAATAGTGTTACAAACAAATCAAAATAATGGTCAATTAACATTAGTAACAAATGGAAGTGTAAGTTTAACATCAACTAATATGTCAATTAATAGTACAACTGGAGGTTTAGTATTAGTATCAGGTGGACTTTCAATTAATGGTACACAAGATGCTAGTTCTTTAACAAATGGTGGATCTATTACAACTAATGGTGGTATTTCTGTTAAAAAAAGTATGTATATAGGTAATACATTAAATATTTATAGTACAAATGGTAATGTAATGTTGTATGCTAATAACAGTGGTGATTTTATAATTAAAAATCCTACAAATAAGTATATATTTGGCAGTAATAGTACAAGTGGTACTTATTCAAGTAGAATTTCATTATATAGTTTAAATGACACTATAAATTATGAAGTATTACAATTAACTACAACAAATACAACGGGTACCGGTATATATAATATTAACAGTTCAAAAAATGGAACTGGTATATTAAGACCTTTACAATTAAATGTTGGTTCTAATACTGATATATTTATGGATACAAATGGTAATGTTGGTATAAATACTACTAATCCGTCATTTACTCTTGATATTAATGGTACTGTTCAAGCTAATAATTATAATTATTTTAATTCATTGACAATTTATAGTACTAGCGACAGTACAAGTATTTATACAAGTGGAAGTTTAACTGTAAGTGGTGGTGCTAGTATACAAAAAAATTTATGGGTTGGAGGTAATGTATATTTTACAAATACTATGGAAAGCAGTAGTACTTCAGCATCTGTTTATATGGCTGGTGGATTGACTATAGCTTCTGGTCAATCAGCTGATTACGGTTTCGGAGCACTAACTGTAGCAGGTGGAGCATCATTTGGACAATCTATTTATGTAGGTCAAGATCTTAATGTAACAGGAAGTATAAATGGAGCAGCTGGAAGTTCAAATTCATTTGCTTATATTACAGTAACGGCAACAGACAATGCTATTAATTTATCTACAGGTTCACTTGTTACATTTGGTGGTATAACAGTTCAAACATATCAAAATGCGTCTAGTGTTAGTAATGGAGGGAGTATATTAACTCCTGGTGGGGTTAGTATAGGTAAAGATTTATATTTAGGCGGTAATATGTTTAATTACGGTGTAACAAATTATAATAATAATTTTAGTAGTTCAAATAGTTCATTTATTAGAATTTTTGATATCTCTAGTATAAAATGTTTTTCAATTGATAGAAGTATAAGTAATGCCGATCTTAGTATTTCTAGATATGATAATTCAGGAACATTTGTAGAAAAAAGTATAAATATTTCAAGAAATACAGGGATTATTACTATTAATAATACAACTGAAAGTTTAAATTTAACTTCAGGTTCTTTAATAACAGTTGGCGGTATAACAGTACAATGTACAACAAACTCTACAACATTAAGTTCAGGTGGAGCTGTAACAATTTTTGGTGGTTTAAGTGTAAATAAAAATGTGCTAATAGGAGGTAATGTTTTAATTTCAAGTACAACTATTAGTAATAATCAAAATCAAGGTGCATTTGTAGTCAACGGAGGTGTTGGTATTACAGGTAATGTTAATATTTTAGGAAATACTGTTATAACAGGAAATTTGGCAATTAATGGTACAATGACAAGTGTTCATTCTACTAATACACTTTTAAGTGATAATATTATTATATTAAATTCAGGGCCATCAGGAACAGCTGATTCAGGTTTTATGACACAAAGATATCAAATAGATAATAATACTGGTTCAGGTGATGTAGTTAATGATCCTAATTATTATTCATTTACATTACCTAATCAATCCGGTATGACAAATGTACAAGTAAAATTACCAACAAATGCTAATTCAAATGATTCTTATTATAATAATTGGTGGGTAAAAATTCTTGGTGGATTTAGTAATAATCAAGTTAGACAAATTACAAGTTATATTGGTTCTACAAGAATTGCTACAATTGATTTATTATGGGATGCTCAAAATCCAAATATGGGAGACGTCATTCAATTATATAACAGACCGTATGTTGGGTTAATTTGGAATGCTGTTAATACTAGATTTGAATTAGGAACTACTACACAAGATCCTGGTAATACATCTGTAACTTTTTCAGAGTATGTTCCATTATTCGCGGATTCTATTAAATTAAATTCAACGGCATTATCACTTAACAGTACATATGGAACTTTACTTGTAAATGGCGGAATTAGTGTTACAACTACAAGTGATGCTTCTTCAGTTACTTGTGGGAATGGTTTAACAATTGCTGGTGGTGCCAGTATCGGAAAAACTTTATTTGTTGGAAATAGTATTATTATAAATGGTATTAATATTCAACCAAATACATATGACATCCCTAGTACAATTGTATTTAATGGTTTTAATAATGTAACAAATGCTAATATACCAGTACTTTCATTTCCAAATTCAGTTTGGAGTTTTGATATATATATATCTATTAGATTAGTATCTTCAACAAACATGTATTCTAATTATCAAATTCGTGGAATAAATCAAGGCACTGATTGGCAAATTATACAAAGTTATGTAGGTGACTCTATTGTAACGTTTAATATTACAAGTTCCGGTCAAATTCAATATACATGCCAAAATTATACAGAATTTGCATCTTTAACATTCAAGTTTAAAGTAATTACAAATTAAAAAATGTTAAATTCTTGTAAATATATAATTTTACATATAAGTTTATTAGTAGAATAAATAACATATTTCATTATAACATTTTTCTTTGGTAAGATAATAATCAAAATTTTAAATGACATAAATATGAAAATGACAATGATATCAGAAAACTAAAATTTTTAATTTAAAAACAACTTAAATTAAAATGTAATATGATAAGTATTTTTAAAAGAAGTTCAGATACAAGTTCAGAAACAAGTAGTATATATAGTAATATATTTAAATCAAAAAAAAAAGACTCTATAACATTTTTAAATAGATTTTCAAATCAATTTTTTTATGAAAAGAAAAATGATAACTTGGATAAAATATTTTTTAATAGAGCACTATTTGATTATGAATTATATATATTATTAATGTTAGACAAAATTAAATTAAACATTGTACCAGAAATTTTAGAAATAAATGATACCAACAACAATAACTCGTCACAAATTATTTATAATATTAATGGGATGATTTCGTTAAGATACGCTTTTGAAAAAAACTCTATTAATTTTCACTATCTTATTAATGAATTATTAACGTTTTTAAAAATAATTCAATATAGTAAATTATTAATTGGTAATTTAAATATTGATACGATTTATGTAAAAAGTTTTGCCCCCCAACAACAAAATTCAAAATTAGAATTTTATATTATTGATTTTTCAAAAGCTAATTTTTCAGATAGAATTTTAGATTTAGATTTTCAATCACTTTATATTAGTTTGAATGAAGGGGTTTCCGCAAATATTAGTCAAAAGAATTTAAATTATTTTGATCAAGAATTTAGTAGATATACAAATAAAAGACTTTCTAAAGAATCATTTGCTGAAAGTATTATTGAATTGTATAATACTTAGACAAGTTCAACTTCAAAAGCATTATTACATAATCTTCCAGAAAAGATTACAATTTTTAAATTATGATTAACTTTAACCCACATTTCTATAATTTCTTTTTTTCCAAATAATCTATCAATCCTGTATATATTTTTTATTATTTTCAAAAATTTTTATAACACTTTTACATTTTGCATAAATATGGGATAATTCATTTACATCGGAAATAATTAATAACAGAGGAGCAGCTGCTATTGATGATTCTAATGCTGCATTCTTGATTGTAAATAATAAATTTAAAAATCATTTTTTAAACATATAAATCAATTAGACCTTGGTTAGATCCTTTAGTTGATTTACTAGGGATTACAGGATGGTTATTCATAGAGTCAAAATCCTTTGCAAAATCTAAATTAAAAAATCGCGTACGATTATTGATACCATGTTTACGGATATAATCACGATGATAATTATGCATTTCTTTAATATTTTTGTTTATTAAAATATTATAAGACTCTATTATGTTATCTATATATTTATACATTACATTTGTTTTAGGAACTTTATAAATAAAATTTTGAATATTATTCATACAATTAGCTTTTAATTGTAAAGTTATTTCAAACATTTCATTAACATTTTCAGGGTAATCTCCATTTGCTTCATAGAATTTTTCTATTTCATTTTTAAGTTTAAGGATATTATTAGTACCTTTTAATAACATATAAAATTCAAAAGGATTATATTCAGCTAATTGTTTTATACTATATAAAAATTCTATTAAATTTGAATCAATATAAAGTGAATCTAGTTTATTTTTTTCATATGTTTTTTGTATATCTTCTGGATTAATAGCTTGATTACTAGTACTTACTAGATTAATTTTAAATTGAATAAATGCATTAGTAGTTTGTTGTAAAGATTGTAATTTTAATAATGTATTTTTATTATAATCACTAACATTTGTATTATTAACTTTTACATATAAATTAGTTATATAAAGTCCAAATGCTATTAAAATAATAATAGGCATATAGTTTTCACCAAAAGTTTTACTAAAAATCACTATAATAAATATAAAAAACAATACAACTTCAAATTTAAAATATTGTTGAAAAATTCCATGTTCTTGAGTAAATAGATTTACAATATCTTCCATTGATACTTATTATTATTAGTTAATAAAATAATAATATTAAAATAAACTTTTAAAAAAGTTAGACAAAAAACATCAAAATTAAATTAATTTATTTAAATTTAATGTTTCTTGGAAGAACGTTTCTTGGAGCTACGACGTTTAGTTGATCGCTTCTTGGAACTTCTCTTTTTGTTGGATCGACGTTTAGTTGAACGTTTCTTTGAAGATCTCTTTTTGTTGGATCGACGTTTAGTTGAACGTTTCTTTGAAGAACGTTTCTTGTGGGATCTACGTTTTTTCATTGGCATGGATGAACTAGATGAACTAGATCCAGATTTCTTGGTTGAACGTTTCTTGGTTGAACGTTTCTTGGTTGAACGTTTCTTGGTTGAACGTTTCTTGGATGAACGACGTTTAGTTGATCGCTTCTTGGTTGAACGTTTCTTGGATGAACGACGTTTAGTTGATCGCTTCTTGGATGAACGACGTTTAGTTGATCGCTTCTTAGATGAACGACGTTTAGTTGATCGCTTCTTGGATGAACGACGTTTAGTTGATCGCTTCTTGGATGAACGACGTTTAGTTGATCGCTTCTTGGATGAACGACGTTTAGTTGATCGCTTCTTGGATGAACGTTTCTTGGTTGAACGTTTCTTGGTTGAGCGTTTCTTGGTTGAACGTTTCTTGGATGAACGTTTCTTGGATGAACGTTTCTTGGATGAACGTTTCTTGGTTGAACGTTTCTTGGTTGAACGTTTCTTGGATGAACGTTTAGTTGGTGATTTAGCCTTTGGTGGAGACTTTTTAATAGATCTTGACTTTGAACGTTTTGCACCGCCAGATTGTGTAAATAGAGTACCTAAAAAGTTTTCGATTGACATTGCGTTTATTTTTATAATATATACAAATATTTTTTTTTTTTTTAATTCAAAAAGAAATTGATTTAAATAAAAATATTAAAATAAAAAAATGGATGAACAAAAGCCTTTTTTATTAAAAATTATTTTTGATGATCTTCCAAATAAACAAAAAGAACAAATTGATTTATTATTAACAAGTGTTTTTATTACAATGTTTTTATTAAATACATATTTATCATTTATTGTACTTTCTAAAGTATATGATACAATTAAATCTAGTTATGAATTTAGTTACGAATTAATTAATTATAATAGAAATCGTAATTACGATTTAATAGGTAATGAAAATTAACTTAAAAGTATATAAAGTTATTTAAAATTAAAAAAAATTGAAATAAATAAATAAATATATTTCAATAAAAAATGATCTCTTTACTTTCTCTCTTTTCTTTCGGTTTAACTTCGGCTTTGTCGTTTGGGGGCGTAACCTCATCTGTTATCCTTACACCAAAGGAACATCAACAATTTACTTTTGATTTTAATTCATTCAATACTGAACATAGTGTTCAAGATCTAGCATCGGTTGGTGATCTATCACTTTATAAAACAGATTCTGATAATTATCTCAAGTATAAAAATACATTTGATCATCTTTTTGACGTTGAAGAAGAACAAGTTTATACGGTAAATCCAACTGTACATGAAAGTTATGATAATTTATTGTTTGTTCAAGAACCTGGTAATCTTGAATTCAAGGTTCAGGAATCAATTCCTTGGCATTTAGATAGAATTAGTAAGCATCATTTACCATTAGATGGAAGTTATGCTTACAATACTCCAGGAAGTTGTCATAGAAATTCTGAGGTTGAAATTCATACATATGTAGTAGACACTGGGGTTGACCAATCACATCCTGAATTTGAAGGTCGTGCTGAATTCTTGGAAAACTTTACTGGAGACAATGAAAATTATGATGGGAATTCTCATGGAACTCATTGTTCCGGTATTATTGGTTCTAAAACTTATGGTGTATGTAAAGACGCAAAAATCTTTGGTGTAAAAGTATTAGATTCTCAAGGATCTGGAAGTACATCAGGTGTTATTGCAGGTATGAATTATGCTTTTAATAGACATCTTGAAAATGAAAAGAAGAGTCCTAATGTACGTTCTATTATTAGTATGAGCTTAGGAGGTGGATTTTCTTCAGCAATGAATAGAGCGGTTGAAAATATGGTTAGAACAAGTAATACATTTTATATTGTAGTTGCTGCTGGAAATGAGAATCAAGATGCGTGTAAAACAAGTCCGGCATCAGCAAAAGGTATTCTTACAGTTATGGCTATGGGAAAAAATGATCAAAGAGCTTATTTCAGTAATTATGGAAGATGTTGTAGTATTTACGGTACTGGTGTTGAAGTTAAATCAACAATTCCAGGAGGAAAGACTGCTGTATACTCGGGATCGTCAATGTCAGCACCAGAAATTGTAGGCGTACTTAACCATTATTTAGATCAATTTCCTCAAATGAATATGAAACAAATTACGACAAAAATGTTACAAGATTCTACTAAAGACATTATTAAAGGCAATCCAAAAGATACACCTAATTTGATGTCTTTCATCAAAAGAAACGATGATTAAACAATCAACGTTGGTAAAGTTATAAATTTATTATATATTAATCTTAAAAATGTTACTTGATAACCACTTTTAGGATGTATCCAGTCTAATCTATTTGATTTAACACAATTATCATTAATTAATAAAGCTTGTAAATTAGTATAATGAGTACAAGCTTTTAATTGATTTATATCAGTTAAATCAAACCAATCACAAGGAATAATATGGTCTAAATGCCAAACCGTTCCATAATTATCAAATATAATTTCTTTATAAAACGACTCGCTTAGATGTTTTACAAAATTATCTAATGTACAATCAATTAATTTTTCTGTTTTAGGTTTTTTAACTTTTATATCTCCTAAAAGAATTCTTAATCTACCTCTAATACGTTCTGCTAATTTAAATTGAATATTTGTATCTAATCTGTGTTTCTTTTTTTGATATAATTCTTTAGAAATACTTTTTCTATATTTTTTGTTACATTCTTTGCAAATATTAGAATAACCATCGTGCGTACCCATTTTTATATTATAATTTTTTAAAATAGTTTTAGATTTATTACATTGTGTACAGTTTTTAATATCTATTTCAGTATATTCTTTTTTAATTTTTTTTCTATCATTATCTTTTTTACGTGAACAAATAAGACACCAACTATAAAATCCACTTTTATTTGCTGGTGAGATAGAAAATTCACTTAATTGTTTTCCTTCTTTACAATTAGAACATGTCTTAATTTGTGTTTTATCAACAGTTTTTAATATTTCAGTATTTTTAATTGTATTTTTCTTTTGTAATTCTTTTTTTGTTTTTCCCATACATTCTTTACAATCTTTTCTGTGATTACCATTTTCTCTAACATAATATTCTGTGAGTGGTTTATCGATTTCGCATTTTGAACATTTTTGGGACATCAATGTCTTTTTATTTTATAGAAAATTTATCTTTAAATAACTTTTATTTTATTGATGTATTATAATGAAACTTAATTATCGTTATAATATAATTATAGATGATACCCTTAATTTAAGAAAGAATTTAATTGAAGATAAAATTGAAAGTGTACTTTATGACCCACGTGGTTGGAGAAAATTAGGTTATAAATTTCATAGATCAACTACCAATTTAGACTTTGTTATTACAATTGTACCAAATAAAATAATAAAAAAAGAATGTAATTTTGATGGGTTATCTTGCGCAACAATGTTTAAAGCAAAAGATAAAACGGATATAATTTTCCTAAATTTAGAAAAATGGCAAAAGGGAAGTGCTAAATCAAAATTGTCATTAGATCTTTACAGGACGTATCTCTGTTCGCATGAGGTGGGTCACATATTAGGACGATCCCATATAAAACATGAAGATTGTAAACCTGGTACAAAATGCCCTATAATGGTACAACAAACTATTGGGATTGGAAAGTGTAAACCGAATGTATTCCCACTTAGTTGGGAATAAATTGTTTAAAAATCATAAAAAATTATATAAATCGTTAAAGCGAAATAACCTTGTATATTTGAAAAAAGAAATAAAGAAATAGATGAATTATTTAGTTTGATTAATTAGCATAACCGGTTCAATAAAAATATTTGAATTACATCCATTTATTATGTCTAGTAGTATGGAAATTACCTTTTGCGTGAATATTACCTCCATCGCCGGGTGTTAAAGCCATACTCCAATCATCAATATTTCCTCTATGAATATGTAAATTTCCATTTGGATGTTGTTGAAATTGCCATTGACCAATAATAAGTTTACTTGTGTAAACATCATTTTTAGCCCATAAATTTTTTGCTGCTAAACCTTTACCTGAATCATATGATTGACGATCATTTTTATCACCTATACTTCTAATCCAGTCGTCATCTTGACGAAGAATACCATCACCAATTCGTAAAGTATCCCATATTCTTACTGTTCTAGCTTGACCATTTTTACCAGCACCAACTATATTTAATGATCCATCGGCGCCACCATCATATCTACCATAACTAATTTGTCCTGCATTAGCTTCTTTGTCATAACCATGACCAAATTGTAAACCACGACCACCAAACATATACAAGTGGTCATTTGTTAATGCGGCAGTTAAATTATTACCACTACCAGCGTTAAATTCAATATTATCATCTGTTATAAACTTTAAATTACCAGAATCAATTATTCTAGAACCACCGTATCCAAAATCAATACCTTTTTTACCATTTGGTATTTTACATAATTCTCCATCAGCACACCAAAGTGTAACTGGTTGTATAGAATTTTTTATAGAATTAGCATCTCCTATATTACCATGTGGTCCTGGTACACCGGGTACACCTTCTGCTCCATCTGATCCTTTTAATCCTGTATCTCCTCTAATACCTACCGGTCCTGTTGGTCCTGGTGTTCCTGCTCCCATTATATATTTATATATTTATATAATTAAATAAATAATAATAATTAAAATTTTAATTAAAATTTAATTAGTAACATCATAATTACTGACAATAAAACTATCAATTTTATTACCAAGTTGTTCATGTGAAACTCGCATATCAATATGTTTCTTATGTAAACCTTCTTCTAAAACATCTAATGTTTCGTGTAATTCAGTAATTTCAGCTTCTAAAGAATTAATTTTATGTAAAAGAAAATCTAATTTCTCTTGATGTTCTTTTATTAATGTTTGTTTAATGTAATCAGCTAGATACTTGAAGAAAATAGTACCTGTTATAGTATTTGCGAGAATAAATGTAAGGAGTTCAAGATTCATATTACGTCTTTTATTAATATATCAAATTAAAAAAAGTTTATAACAATACCGAAAGAAATCTTTAAAAAAAAAATGATTTAAAATACTTTTATTAAATTTTAAAATGAAGTTTTTAGTTAAAACAAATTGTGATGAAGCAAAAGAATTATATAAAAATCATTCTACTTATCATCAAGGAGATTCAGGGTTAGATCTCTTTATTGTTACTGATGAAATTATTCCAGCTGGAGAGACAAGACTTGTAGACCTTGGTATTAGTTGTCAATTAAAAGGATTTGGTATTTCTCAAAATGCAAGTTATTATCCCAATCCGGGTCCTGAAAAGTATTTTAGTTACAACATGTACTCACGTAGTTCTATTTCAAAGACACCACTTAGACTTGCTAATGGTGTCGGGCTTTGCGATGCTGGCTATCTTGGCCCATTAAAGGCAGCTTTACATAATACCGGAACTACAGATTATACTATTAAAAAGGGTGAACGTTATGTACAATTAGCGCGACCTGATCTTGAAGAAGTATCATTTGAATTAGTTGAAAGTCATCGTGAAACTTCTAGGTCAAATATGGGTTTTGGTAGTACAGGAAAATAAATTAAACAAAATCATAAACGTTCAATCAAAAATTTAAATAGTTCATATCAATTAATTTTGATATGAAATTTTTTAAAAGTTTAGGCAAGTATATAAGTTGCTTGTAATTGGAAATAATGGGTATTACTTGAAATGGATTGGAATTTAATATTGATATTTGCTGTTCCGATAACTCCGTAACTAAGAACATTAAATATAGGAATAATTGATGTTTCATCTGAATATCCTGTACAATTACTAATTACTTCAAAAGATCTAATAAAAGTATTTGTACGACTTGGAAGTTGAAATTGTACTTCGCAATTTTGACTTCCGGTACTTGGTAAAACTGTAAACATTAATGTTAGAACACCTAGATTACCATTAACTTGTAAATTATTATGATAATAATTAAAACTTGAACAATTTAAATAACCAAGTGTACTAGAATTAATAGTTGGATTTGTTAAACTTCCTGTAGCAGTGAATGCTCCTGTAATATAAAGACTTCCGCCAATATACACATCTTTTCCGATAGACACACCACCTGGTGTTGTAATAGCACCACCACTACTTAGACTTGTAGCATTTTGACTTGTAGAAACAGATACACCACCTGAAACAATTAAAGCACCGGTTGTTTTACTATCTGAATATGTTGTACAAAGTATATTTACACTTCCATTATAGTCAACACGAAGTCTTTCAATATCATTATTTGTATATACACTAACATTACCACCTACGTCATTATTTCCACCATAAAGATTTAATGAACCTGAACTAACACTTGTACTTTGACTATTAGCAAATAATTGAATTCTGGATGCAGTTGTATTGCTATTTGAATTACTAGCAGCACCAATAAGACCAAGAAACCCTGTACTTGAATTTGTAGAAATAAAGTTTGATGTAACAAGTGCTAAAGGACTAACTACATTAGTAGTTGTATTAATACCAATATATCCCAAGTTATTGACAGTTAATGCTTTATTTGAATTATTTGGTGTATCATTTGCGTTGTTATTTGTAAGACAAAGTTGATTAATAGAACTATCAAATAAAATACCATATCTCTTGTTACTTGCATTTTCAACAAAATCTATGTAACTAAAACTACTTGTGTTGTGTTCAAGGCGCATAGTACTTGTTGTTTTTCTAATATGTAAAGATTCTTGTGGGTTGAATCCGCTACCACCAATTCCGATATTATTTCCAACTAATAAATTTTGTTGAATACCAACTCCGCCTCTAGTAGTAATAGTTCCACCATAAGTTGCTGAAACAGCATTATTAGTATTATTAATAGAAATTCCACCAAGTAAATAAACCGAACCCGAACTAGAATTTGTAGAAACAGTAGTATCAGTAGAATATAAACTTTTTAAACGTAAATTAGCGTTGTTTGTAATATTAAGATAACTATTATTTGGTTTATTCGATGTGTAACCTAAAGCAAAAGTATTATTTTGTACATCAAAGAAATTAGCAACAAAATCATTATTATAAAAATAAACTGTATCACCCGTATTTGGTATTTGTGATGTAAATGGTGTAGCTAAAGTAATAACTTTTTGAGCACCATTATAACTTGTAACTTTTCTAACTTGATTTATATTAACTCCAGAAATTATTTTAATCCACATTCCATTATAAAAGTTATCAGATGAACTTGCCAAAGCACTTAATTTAAATTGGTTTAGATCAACAACTCCTATTTGATTAGGTAAAGAATCGCTATAAAATGGTGCATCCCCAGGGTTTACGATATCTCCATTACCAAGGTCATTTGCTATTTGGTATCTTTGATAAAGAGTTCCAATATCTCTTTCATTTGTAATAAGTCTATTATTATAACCAATTATAGGAAGATTATCTGCTATATTTAAATTTAATCCTTCTACTGTGAAATCACCTGTTGTATAACGGAGTGTACTTTCTATATTTGTGGTATAAACAGAAGTCCATATACTATTGTTAAAATTACTTGTTGTACCATTTGGTAAATTACTTGTACCTTCATTAATTAGTAAAAATTTATTAGCATTTTGAGCAGAAACATTAATATTTGTTGTTGAATTAGGAGGTAATAGTACAAATAATTGATAGTCGTTAAATGAATCGTCGTAAATATAACAGATTGGTTTGTTTACTGAATTAAATTGAATAGTTCCATAATGTGAATGAGCATATGTACTAGTTGTTCCTGAAATTGATACGGTAAGTTTTAAACCACTGATTCCTAATGTTTCACTTACACCATTATTAAAATCAATTTCAGTATAACCTAAATCACTTACGTTGTTAATTTGACCAAGATATATCCACAAACTATTACCAGAAGTATTATTAATAGATTGATGTAAAGCATTACCAGCATATTCAACCCGGTCAGTTAAATTAGTTGGACCATTAAATGTACTATAAACATTATTTGTTAATACCAAAGAACTACTAGTAATATTACTAGGTGTGAATGTAATTGTAGAAGTATTAATTGCATTAGATAATACTGTTATTAATTGACCTCCTGTACTATTACCACCAAGATTCATAGTCATATTAGTACCACTTGCTTGAATGAATGAAACACTGGAATTATTTGGAGTAGTTAAAACAATTGATCCTGAACTGTCATTTTTATTTAATTGAATAGTTGCGTTGTTTACAAGTAAATTACTTCGAGTACTTTGCCATTTTAATTGTCCATCAGAATTTCCATAAATATTTAAATTACTGAATGATCCAACAGTACCAATATTAATATTATAATTTGAATTTGTGTTATTTGGAATAATATTTAAATTATTTGTTGTATAGTATGTATTGTAACCATCTGGTGTACTTAAAGTTCCACCAATTTGTAGTATACTATTTTTATTAAGAATAACGGAGTTGTTATTTATAGTTAATACATTAGCAGAAGTATTATTGTATTCAGTAAAATTTATCGGTAAGAAACTGTTTGTAGTTCTTGAAATATTAGGTGGTTGAATATAATTAGCAGTACTTGAAGAAACGAAATAAAGATTACCTAAATACGTATCTGTTAAAGCATTTACAGTTTTACCAATATACATATTACCAATAACACTAGCACCACCACCAACTAATAAACTACCACCATTTGTAACACTTGAAGAATTTATTGTACATTGAATTGAAATACCACCAAATGTAACTAATGAACCAGTACTTTTATTAATAGCTCCATCAGTTGCTGTAATAGTTAAATAACTAAATGAATTTGATGCTCCAACGGCTCCATTAATAGAACCTCCTATATATAAATCTTTTGCTATACTAGCACCACCGGCAACAGTAAGTGAACCACCATTAAATATATTTTGTGAATTATCAAGACCACCAACAGATAATCCTCCAGTAATAACAACTGCTCCTTCTGTTGAACTTGTACTTGAAACATTACTATCAAATGTAACTAAATCAGATACATTTAATGTACCTTTTACTTGTAATGTAGTACTTGGAGTACTTGTATTAATACCTATGTAACCATTACTTAAAATAGTCAATCTAGATTGTTGATTAGTGGCTAGTTGTATAGTTGAAGAAGTATCTATTTGTTGATTGCTTAATACTAAAGCGTCTGGGTAAATATTATTAGCATATTCATTATAGTTTCTAGTTACACCTAAATAATAATTATAATTACCAGAATGACTTAATAAAATTTCAGGTTTACCATTGGAATTATTTGCATCTGAATCAGCATTTAAGAATATGGTAGCATTATTAGCACTTTTGATTTCAATATTCTTACTTGGAGCATTTGTACCTAAACCGAATCTAATATTTGTTGTATCATAAAAGAAATTTGAATCAGTGGCAATTGAATTTGTATTATTTCCAAATAATATATTACCTGATGGTAAAGTTGTTCTACCTGTACCCCCATAAGGTACACCTATATTATTTCCTTGCCAAACTCCCGATGAAATTGTGCCTAATTTTGTAACATGACTTTGATCTGTATCCGTAGTTATAGCTGTTCCACTTCCGCCAAGTAATCCTGTACTTATAGCTGTACTTTTAATTCTAAATGAATTACTTATAGTTTCTATTTCTATACTTACATCATCTACATTAGCATTTATTTGATTAAAAATTTTAGATAGACCTGCTCCAGGTGATACTTGTCCTAAAGCTGTAAATTGAGTAAAATTTAATGTATTTGTATCTACTATGTCATTTGGTGAATTACTATTACAAATAAAACCTAAAGAAGCATTAATAGTACCCTGTTTTACAAATACAAAATCACCAGAAGCTTCTGTACCACTTTGGAAATCTAAAGGTCGAGTTGGTGTTCCATTTGTAACTTCGTATATACCATTTTCAACAGCACTTGATTGATAAAGAAGTAAAACACGATCTCCTAATTTAAGTGTATAATTATCAATAGAAAGTCCTGGAGTAAAATCAGATGTTAAAGATTGTGCTTGAATAGTTGCGCACATTACAGAATCTTTAACAAATAAACCTTGTTTAACTAAATCAACATAAGCTTTAGTAGCAGCATCTTGAGCACTAGTTGGATTTGATAGATTAATAATATTATTATTCAACATGTTTACATTTTGACCAAAACTGCTTGTTCCTCCAATATTAAGATTACTTTTAATAGCAACACCACCTCTTACAATTAAACTACCGCTACTGGTATCTGTTGAATTTGTTGTATTATTTAAAAGTGTTTGTAAATTAGAAGTTAAATTATTATTTAAGGTTGAAATATTACATACTGTACCGGTACCATTTGAAATAGAAAGTGCTTGATCATTTAATGTATTTACAATTATATTTTGATTAATGTTCAAAGTACTAGCTATAGTGTCAACATTTAATATAATGTCTCCACTATTATTTAAAATTTGAAAAGCATTAAAATCATCTACTTTAATATTAACTTTACCAGCAGTATATATATTTTTTACAACTCCTAATCCACCTTGAACAATTAAACTTCCAGAAGTTGAACTAAAACTATTTAAAGTATTGGATAAACCAAAACTACCTAAAGTTAAAATATTACCAGTATCTGTTTCTACAGAAAATAATTCTTTTGATGTATTATTTGTCGTAATACTAAAACGTGGTCTTGCACCACTAAAATTATAATCTGAATAACTAGGTATATTACATGTAAAAAGTCTACCTGAATTTCCAGTTACCGTACCTCTACCTATCATATATCCTAATGTATTATCATAAGCAGCTTTGATTTGAATTAAACTTTGAGCATTTAATAGACTAGTATCCGAAATTTCTAAACTTGGATTTGTACTAGTACCATCTCCAGTATACACATTAACTTTTCCTGTATCAGTTGAATTTACAACAAAAAGGTCACCGTCGTTATTTTTAATTTTTAACGAACCAGTATTTTGCGAATGAATTATAATATTACTTTCACATACAATACTTTTAGATACACCTATACCACCGTTAGTATGAATTGAACCATTTGTAGCAGTTGTACTATTTAAAGTATTTGAAGCGTAAATTGATGGAATAAATAATGATTCGTTAGCAGCAAAAAATAATAAATTTCCATTTGTATCACCTTTAATATATTGAGAATTATTTGTAAATGTTAATGGAATATTATTTGGTATATTAATACGTTGACCATCATTTGGTGTAAGATAGATATCACCTGAAGAAAATACGTTTAAATCATTATTTGTATTAGCAGAAATTCTTTGATAACCACCTCCACCAAAAATTATACCATTATTTGTAGGTATTTTTACATCAAGATTTGGACCTGGATTTAATAAAATATTATTATTAGCGTAAACAATTAAATCATTATTTGTATTAGAACTAATATTTTGATTAATATTACCAAATGCTAAAGGCGTATTTACTGGAATTAATATTTTACTACCAGTTCCATTCCCATTATCAGGTGAAATAAGAATATCTTTACTACTAGTTATAACTACATTATTATTTGTGTCAGCGTATATTTTTTCATTTTGAGTAGAAAAAGTTATAGCAGTTTGCTTTGGAATATTTACATTTTGTCCGATAGGACATGTTAAATTTATAGGACCATTACTATTTATATTTAATGTATTTGTAACATTATTAGCTGATAGAGAAATATTATTATTTCCAAATGTTAAAGGAATATTATATGGAATAACTATTCTTTGAGATGGAGTAATATTAATATTTTGAGGACTTGTTAAAGTTAATGTATTTGTAGCAGGATCAGTATAAATAGTTGAATTATTTATTAAATTACTACCAACTAACTGTATCTTACCATTCATAAAGATATCATTGTTAATACCTAATCCACCAGTTATAGTTAAACTACCAGTACTTGGAGAAGTAGTATTTTGTGTACTTGTAAAAGTAAAAGGAATATTTATACTATTTGTAGATTCGACTCTAACTGTAGTTGGATTCCACGACATTATACCATAAGGTAAAGGAACTGATTCTCTAATAGCAATCGGTTGTAAATTTGAAATAAGACCGACTTCTACTCTTTGATTAGTTTCATTATATACAATTCTAAAATTTTGTAATGTTCCACGTTCTATTTCTAATCCTGATTGATTTAAGGTTACACCAGGACCCGTTTCTTGATTATTAAGTAAAATAATGTTGTCTTCAAATTCTACAATTTCTGTATTTAATATTGATGTATTTCCTTCTACATATAAATTACCTTGAATAACAGCATCACCAGTTAATGTTAAACTTGCAAATGTTGGACTTGAATTTTGAAGAACACCTTGGTTAAGTAATTCATCATGACGCGCAACTGTACCATAAATATTACAATAATTAATTCTATTATTTACTATTTCTTTAGACATTTGTTATCTTATTATAAGATAACCACATATTATTTTTATCTAAATAACGTAAAAAAATGAATAATAATAAAAAAAAAAATCTTTAGTTAATATAATAATATGAAGTCTATAATTATTATTGGAATTGTAGTTGTTATAATTTGTATAATTATTAGCATTGTAGCTGTTGTATCTTTATCGCAATCAAGTTCAGCATCAACGTCATCAACGTCATCAACACCATCAACAGCGTCAACACCATTAACGGCATCAACACCATCAGTAGATTATGTACAATTTAATTCAGGTACTCAAACTGGTACAGGTGCAAATGATTGGGGTGGTGGTAACTCTATTTATTTAGATAGACATAATATAAATTGTGGTAATAAACCATTGAACCAACTTCAATTCGTTAGACCTGCAGGTGATAAAATTGAATGGAAATATACATGTGCGGATGGAGGAAAGTTAGGAAGTAACGTCTCTAAAAGTACACCTGGTAGTGATTGGGGTGGTGGTAATACAATTTATTTAGATAGACATGATGCTAATTGTGGTGACAACAATGTTATGACACAACTTCAGTTAGTTAGACCAACAGGTGATCAAATACAATGGAAATATACTTGTGCTCCTAATACACAATCTAAAGCATTAAGTTGTCGTGATCTAAAAACCCCTGCTAATGAGGATGGTGGTGGTAATACTATTTATTTTGACAGACATAATATTAAATGTAATGCTAACGAAGCAATATCAAGAATACATTTAACTAGACCTTCTGGAAATCAAATACAATGGGAATATACTTGTTGTAGTTAGTGGGATTAAAAAACAACTAAAGTAATTCAAAAATAAATTTTTAAATTTGTTTTTTACTTTTGTTTGGTCGCGCCACACGACGAAGAAAATACTTTTTAAATAAATTTTAAAAATTAATTTAATTATTTAGTATAATGGTAAAAGAACTTGTAAAATTATGATCGTTGATGATTATACTATGATAAAATTTTTAAAAATAATTGAATTTAAAATTAATTTAATTTAATAACAGAATGGTTAAAAAGACAATTGAAGAAACTTATCAGAAACTTACTCAAAGAGAGCATGTACTTTTAAGAAACGGTATGTATATTGGTAGTGTAAAAAAACAAATGGAAGAATTATGGATACCTGAAGCTAAAACATATATGATGAAAAAAAAAATAGTTGAATATTCACCTGGATTTATGAAAATTTTTGATGAAGTTTTAACAAATGCGACAGATCATTCGTTTCGACATCCCGAAGTTACTCAAATTAAAATTAATTATTTACAAGAAACTGGAGAAATAAGTGTGTATAATAACGGACCGGGTATTCCTGTAGTTGAACATCAAGAGCATAAAATGTATGTTCCAGAATTAATTTTTGGTCATTTACTTTCCGGTTCAAATTATGATGATTCTGATTCACGTACTGGTAGTGGCACTAATGGTTTAGGTGCAAAATTAACAAATATTTATTCAAAGAAATTTGTAATAGAAACTGTTGATTCAAATTCTGGTAAAAAATTTATTCAAGAACATTCTGAAAATATGACAATAAAATCAAAAGCGAAAATATCATCAAATAGTAAATCCTCTTATACAAAAATTACATTTATTCCTGACTATCAACGTTTTGATATGAAAGGCCTTGAAGATGACACAATAGCACTTATTAATAAACGTGCTATTGATTGTATTGCTTGTACAGCTAATACAGTCAAGATTTATTTAAATGGTGAATTACTTAAAGGTAAAGGTATGACGGATTATACAAAATATTATTTTGATGAAGCAAAAGTGTATTCAGAATCATTTAATGAAAGAGTTAAAAATAAAAAAGGCGAATTTGTTGAATATATTTGGGAATACACAATTGTACCAAGTGAACATTATGAACAAGTTTCGTTTGTAAATGGTAATGCTACACTACAAGGTGGAAAACATGTTGATTATATAATGTATCAGATTATAAACAAATTAAAAACGATGCTTGAAACAAAGAAAAAGTTGAAAGAATTAAAACCAAATTTTATCAAAGACAAGCTCTTTTTATTTTTAAGAGCCACAGTTGCTAATCCTATATTTAATAGTCAAACTAAAGAACAACTTACAACAGCAAGTAAAGATTTTGGTTGTGTAGTTCAAGTATCTGATAAGTTTATTGAACGTTTATATAAAAGTTCTATTACAGAAGAAATTGTAGAATTTTGTAAAGCAAAAGAAATTGCTACACTTAGTAAAACAACTGATGGTAAAAAGACTAATAAAATTTATATTCCAAAGTTAGAAGATGCTCTTTGGGCTGGTACTAATAAAAGTATAGAGTGTACATTGATTTTAACAGAAGGAGATTCAGCTGCAACATTTGCTAAATGGGGTAGAGCAGTTGTTGGTCCAGAAAAGTTTGGTGTTTTTCCATTAAAGGGTAAAGTACTTAATGTTAGAGACGCAAGTATTTCTCAATTAATTGGTAATGAAGAAATCAATAATTTAAAACAGATTATTGGTTTAAAGCAAGATCAAATATATAAAAATACTAATGATCTTAGATATTCAAAAGTAATGATCCTAACAGATGCTGATCTTGATGGTTATCATATCAGAGGACTTTTAATTAACTTTTTTCATGCTCAATGGCCAAGTCTTGTAAAGTTAAATTTTATTCAAACATTAAAAACACCAATTGTTAAAGCAATTAAAAGTAAAAAAGTGTTGGAATTTTATACAGAACAAGATTATCATATTTGGAAACAAACTGTAAACCCAAGTACATTTAACATTAAATATTTTAAAGGGTTAGGTACATCAAAGAAAGATGATGCAAAAGATACATTTAATAGAATTGATACTTTAAAAGTTGATTATTATTATAAAGATAAACTTTGTGACGATTCAATTTTACTTGCTTTTGATAAAGACAAAAATAATAAACCAAGTAAAAAGAAAACTGACAAAGATACAGAAACAGATGATGGAAGTGAAATCGTTGAAGAATTTGTCAAGTGTTCAGATCGTCGTAAAGAATGGTTATCTAAATATGATCGTGATAGTTATGTTGAAATGAAAGAATCTCGTGTAAGTTATCAAGACATGATTAATAAAGAACTTATACATTTTTCTATTTATGATAATAGTAGATCCATTCCTAGTTTATGTGATGGATTGAAACCATCTCAAAGAAAAATCTTGTATTACATGTTAAAAAAAAATATTACAAATCCAATTAAAGTAGCACAGTTATCTGGTTATGTTTCAGCAGAATGCGGATATCATCATGGTGAGACATCATTACAGGGAGCTATTATAGGAATGGCTCAGGATTTTGTTGGTTCAAATAATATTAATTTGTTATACCCGGATGGTTCATTTGGTAGTAGATTTATGAATGGCAAAGATGCTGCTAGTGCTAGATACATCTTTACACATTTAACAAATACTACTCAGCTTCTTTTTAATTCTAATGACACACCTTTATTAAAAATGTGTGATGACGATGGTTCTGTTATTGAACCAGAATGGTATCTCCCAATCATTCCAATGGTTTTAGTAAATGGATGTGAAGGTATCGGTACTGGTTACTCTACATTTATTCCTCCATTTAATCCTAAAGATATTATTGAAAATTTACTTAGAGTACTTAATGAAGATCTTGACCCATTACCAATGAAACCATGGTATAGAGGATTTAATGGTACAATTGAAGAAAAAGAAAACGAAAGTGGAAATTATATTTCAAAAGGCAAGTGGCAAAAAATGAGTGATACACAACTTAAGATTACTGAATTACCTGTTGGTATGGGTATTACAACATATAAAGAATACCTTGAAAGTTTAATTGAAAACAATATGTCTGTAAAAAAAGGTGATAAAAAAGCTACAAAGAATAAAGTTAGAAAGATTGTATTAAAAGATGTTCAAAACAAAACAGCTGATGAAAATGATGCTATATGTTTTATTATAGAATTTAAAGAAAAATCTGTACTTGATGATCTTATCAAAACTAATTTACTTGAAAAAGAACTTAAATTACAAAAATCATTTTCTACTAACAATATGTATTTATTTAACGAACGTATGATACTAACAAAATATCAAACATCCAATGATATTCTTCTTGATTTTTATGACCTAAGATTAGATTACTATCAAAAAAGAAAAGAATACCTTGAAAAGAAACTAAAAGAAGAACTTGTAATTTTAAAAGCTAAAATGAAATTTATTAAACAATACATTGATAAAGAATTAGACATTAATAGAAAAAGTAAACAGTATATAGTAGATTTATTAAAAACTAAAAAGTACCCTTTACATGAAAATAGTTATGATTATCTATTGAATCTTCAAGTGTATGCTTTTACAGAGGAACGTATTAATAAGTTATCTTCAGAATGTGAAAAGAAACAAGCTGAACTTGAATTTATACAAAGTAAGTCTAATGCCGATCTTTGGGCAGAAGACTTAAAAATTTTATCGGAAAAATTAAAAAATTAAAATATTATATGTATATGGATAAAAAGAAAGAATATTATGAAAAAAACAAAGAAAAAATTAAAGAAAAAGCAAAAGCAAAAGAATATAGACAAGACAATAAAGAAATTATTAAAGAAAATCAAAAGAAAGAGAAAAGTTTGTTATTTATTTTATTGAGTTAATTTAGAATAATTATATTATATTATAAATATAATATGAAATCAATCAAATACTTTTTAAATAAGTTATCTTGTATTAATACCGAAAAACAAAATACACAAAGCAAAGTAGATCAATACTTGATAAAAGAATATAAAAGACTCAGATTACTTGAAGAACAAGCATTTAAAGAACATCAAGAAAAGTTACTTGAAGAACAACATCAAGAAAAATTACTTGAAGAAAAGTTACTTGAAGAACAACATCAAGAAAAATTACTTGAAGAAAAGTTACTTGAAGAACAACATCAAGAAAAATTACTTGAAGAAAAGTTACTTGAAGAACAACATCAAGAAAAATTACTTGAAGAAAAGTTACTTGAAGAACAAAAAGTAATTATAAATACTGTATTTTTACAGTATAAAGAACAATATAAAGAATTTTATTCAACTCATCATTCACCGATTCATTCACATTTTAATAAAACTGATTTTGTTGAATTATGTAATACTATGAATTTTAATAATGAAATAGAATTAATAGATAAATTAAATGATTATAATAATAAAAAACGTAAAGACACTAAAGCTTATAAAAATTTGTCAACTAAAAGAAGAGTAAAATGTGATGTTTTTAATTTTTATTTATTTATTTAAACTTTAAGTGGTTATCAGCTAAAGAAACAAATACAATAATATATCTATTATACACGTGTGTAGTGGAAGAGTTAAAACTGCTAACGGATTTATTTTGGAAATACATTGATTAAATTATAAAGAGTGTTTTTTAGGATCTCCAATATGATTAATTTTAATTTTTTTAGTTAATTTTCCCCAACGAGATCTTATAAAATAATTATTCCATGCACCATTTTTTGGTTGATAACTAACAGACATACCTTGAATTCTAATTGGGCATTTTGACATGCAATCTTTAGAAATAACAATTTTTTCGAGATCATTTTTAAGATATGGTTCAACACTTGCTATAAGATCATATGTATCTGGATCGTGTAATTCTAAATTTTGCTCTTTTGTAAATGTTAATTTCTTAATTCGTTTTATAGTTTTATCAAGAGTACTTAGATCAAATGCTACTAAACAAGTATATTTTGGTGAATTTTTTACATTTGAAAATTCACATGACATATCAATCATATATTTTTTAAATACATCATGTTTATTTTGACGAGTAAAAGATGGTAATTTACCAAATAATTTTAAAGAACTAATTGAAGTGTATGGGTGCCATGCTGGACTAGCTAATACGTATTTTACATTTTTTGATATTTCGTATAATGATACTATACTACCAAGATAACAAGAATCAAAACACATGATTTCTGGTCTAATTCTTTTAATGAAGATATGATTAAACTTTTTAAGACTCATCCAAGGATCTTTCCATGGTCCAACTACTAAACCACCTCCATGTCCATAATAAGTCATTGCTACAGGTTTAGCACGTGCTAATACATAATCTATCATTTTGTTACACCATACACTTTGAGAACGTGTTTCTTGATTAAATCCTTTTAAAACAGTAAAAGAATTTTGTGTAATATGAATAATTTTTCCTTGTTTTTTATGATATACATATATGATATAAATATCAGTTCCTGGCGTTAATTGTTTTTGACATTTTCTAAAAATTCTCTTGAAATCATTAATTTCAAATGTGTCTGAAATATGTGCTACAATAAGCCAACTATTTACTTTCATTGTATTATATTATATTATAATTAAATAAAATAATATTATTATAAAAAACATTTTTAATTGTTAATATTAATATATATGTTTTTATTAAAAGATCGTCAAAATATATATAAAAAATACAGTAAAATGGTAATTGGGTCATTTAAGAAAAAAAGTGTACTAGGAGAAGGTGAACAAGGAAAAGTATATAAATATTGCAAAAAGGATAATTTTTGTGTTGCTGTTAAAAAGATATACGTCGAAGAAGAATCAAGTAAACACATTAATAAAATTCATTCAAAACAAGCATTAAAAGATACATTATTTGTAGAGTTATTTGTTAATAAATTAGTTAATAAAGTTTTATTAGAAGGTGCTTCTCCTAATTTTGTATTTTTTTATAATAATCATTTTGAAGAAAGATCAGGAGTATGCTATGAAGATTATCCTTATTCTAGTTATTTTTATAATGAATATATAAATGATAGTGAATCATTTGCTAGTTGGGTTTATAAAAAGAGATCATTAAAAATGCTATACAATGCTTTTTTTCAAATAATAACAGCAATTTATACAGTTCAAAAACAATTTGGATTACAACATTTAGATATGCATGCTGAAAATATATTAGTTAAAAAAATACCAAAAGGTGGGTATTTTAAATATATAATAAATGGAGTAGAATATAATGTTCCTAACTTGGGGTATTTATTTGTTATAAATGATTATGGTTATGCATGGATTCCAAAAAATAAAAAAAAAGATAGAGAATATGATATTAATTTTATTTTAAATGACGTTAAACCAGATCTTCCTGTAAAAATTATTAATGATATTAAATATATTGTTAAAAACTTGAAATCTAATAAAATTGAGTTTGAAGATCTTATTAATGAAATATGGGGGAAAATGTATAAAAAAGCTCCTAAAGGTTTAAAATTATTAGAAGTTTATCGACCAGATAAACATATAAAATTAGAAACAAAGATTAAAGAAATTATCAAAGTCGGTATTAATAATTAAACGGGCTTGCGCACTTCGACGCTTTCGCTAATTGGCATTTTTAAATTTTATATGAGAAGTTTCATATAAAAATTTTTTTTAAATTATTTATAACAAGTTTTTACGAAAAAATGTATTTTACACATACTTGGTAAGACGTTCATTTCAGGTTCACTATTGGTTACCAAGCCATTGAATAATATGATAAATATTACATTTTCGGACAGTGACGAAAGCGAAGGCTAAACTGGCGAGTAGGATTGGCATTAGAAATTGTTTTACGAAACTGTATTTAAGATCTTGCAAATGAACTTGAAGAGTGACTGGCTGTCGTGCTGTTCAGTTTTAAATAAATCAAACTCTTTTTCAAACGAATCCGATATTTTCAAATGAACCTAAGATTTAGTATTTAGCAAACCTAAAGACAAATATTCGGTCCATTAAAAAGGGGTTACCTGATCAAGCCCCGTTTAAAAATAAATTTTATAATCATTTATTATTTTAAATGAAAGTGATTGTCGCAATAATTGCTTCAAAAGATCCTGTGTACAATAAATTTAAAGAAATATGGATAAAATGTATTAATTATATAAAGACAACAACCGTTGCTAATAATTATGATTTTTATTTTATTTACAGTGACATAAAAGATAAACAAAATAATATCAAAATTACTTTAGACGTATACCCAAATTATACTAATTATTATTATAAGTATCATGATAAATCTTACGAAACAGAGCTTATGAAAGCTCAAATGGAAATGTTAAATAAAACCATTGATTTTTACGAATATATAAGAAAAAAGTTAAATTTAAATGACAACAATAGTTATAATCATAATACGTTAACTGACACAACTTATATATTAAGAACTAATTTGTCAAGTCTTTTTGATTTTGTAAAAATGTATAGTTATTTATTAGATAAACCTAAAAAGAATTTTTTTGCTGGTACAATTAATGGGTTTTACAATAATATTTATACAACGATTTCGGGTATGAATACTATATTGTCATTAGATTTAATACTATATTGTATTGATAATCATAAAAATATAATGGAATATTTAAAAGTATTAAAATATGAAGATGATACGTTAAGTAATTATATAATTAGAAATTTAAATGTCTATTTAATTAATATTAAAAGATTAGATTTTATTGAAATGGAAGAAGTTGTATTACCAACACATACATGGCCAGCGACTCCTAAAAGTATTATTTATCAAAAATGTAAAATAAACGATCAAGATATCTTTAGTTTTAGATTTAAAACTTTTAATAGAACAAATGATATTGAAGTAATGAATATACTGAATGATAATATTTTAAAAGATTGTTTTAATTTAAATAAATTTGTAGAAAATTTGTCAAAATCGTGTGGATATTTAATAAATACAGAATCAGAAACTTATGGAGAATTATTCTCTAAAAAACCATTCAAGGTAATAAATCTAATTTAAAGTTTAACCAATTTTCAAAACTTAAGTTTTAAAAATCTATAAAAGTTAATTTAAAAATAAATATTTGTATATAGTATAATATTATGTTATATACAATTGCTATATTAATAAGTGGAGTATATATAGGTCAAGAATACCAAATTTTACCATCAGTTAGAATTTTAATGGCAAATCTGTTAATTTATTTAAGAAATTTACGAGATCCAATTGAAAATGCAGCAGAACAAGCTAATCAAAATACATCCATTTATGAAAAAATAGTAAAAATATTTTGGTGGTAACAAATGTTGTTTATATAAAATTGAATTTAAAGATAATTATAGTTATAAATAAAAAGATAAACAAATGAATAAAATTGTAGGAGATAAATGGAAATTAATTTCTCCAAAAGTCAAATCGCCTAAAATCATGCCTAAAATTTATGTAGCAGATTATCTTAATTTGTTTTCAGATTTTCGTGAAATGAAATATAAAAAACAAAATGTAGATTTTCATCAAGTAAAACATTATAATAAAGAAAAAGATACAATAGAATTTTTTGAATTATTTTTTACAAAATATATCAAGTATGTCAATATAAATAAAAATAGTAATTTTATTTTTGTAATGAAAAAAATAACAAATTACGATGAAATTTTATATAAAATATTAGAAACGTATAATGATATTAATATACGATTTATTATAATTGAAAGTAAATATGAAAATATAACTTTAGATAAAAATAAAGATGATTTTTTATGCCAGTATCTATTTACATTTTTAGTTATGAATAATGATAATTGTATTTTGATATCAAATGATAAATATAGAGATAGAGAGGCTTATATTAAAATTTTTCAAGATAGTAATTTAAATAATATTAAAGTTATACAAAAACTTGCAGATAAATTAATAATAGAAAATCTAGAATTAAAATTCGATATTTCAATATGTAATAGTTTATTAAATCAAAAGTACAAAAGATCAGTTATACCTAAAAATAAACTTAATAATATACTTTAATAATTTAGTTTAAAAATTTATTTTCTAAATGAATTATAATAAATATGGATATACCAGATATTTGTAATCTTCACATTGAGAAAAATATTAAAGATAATATAAAGAATGAAATGTTTAATATAGTGTTAAAAAAATGTATTGAAGATATCAATTATACAAATAAATGTACTGAAAAAACGTATATTATATTCGAAGTTCCTAATATAATTATAGGATTTCATAATTATAATCCTATTTCATGTATACATTATCTTATATATAAATTTACTAAAAAGGAATATTTAGTTCAATTTATGGAACCTAATAAATTATATATAGATTGGGGTACAAACACATCAAATAATATTCAAGATAATGGTAAATTAAAAAAACAAACAAATGAATTATTAAAGAAATATCCAACTGCTACAAAAGTAGAATATATATATGAAGATCAAGTAAAAAAGAAAAGAAAGTAATTCAAAAACAAATTTATTTACGTGTTTAAAATTTTATATTTAAATATTTAATTATTTTATAATTAAATGGAAAAAAGTTTTTGGAAAAGTAAACCTCTTATTATAAACGAGGAAAAAGATTTTAATCAAATATTATCTAATGAAGATATATTAGAAAAAGTTAATGATCAAATAATTTCAAGTAAATTAAAACTAGATTATAAATTATATAGTTTTGAGAAAATTATATCTAATCATCAATTATTAACTGATACAAAACTAAATGAAATAGTGTTGTTTATTAATAATAATTATATATCTGGTGGTGATGATAATGACTTTAAATATATTTATACATTTGATTTATTAAAATTATTTTGTAAAGATTCAATTATTTTAGAATTTTATCCTAAAAATAATGCAACAATAGTAGGTTATATTATTAGTAAAAAAACTAAATTATCATATTTTGATAAATGCTCTGAATTTTTAGAAGTAAATTTTTTATGCTTAATTACTAAATTAAGAAATTTAAATTTAGCTCCATTTATTATTAATTGTTTAACTAAAGAATCAATTATTAATTATGGTTTGAGTGTTGCTCATTATACTATAAATTCACCAATTAAAAGTCCATATTTTTCTAAAAAAAGATTTTATCATAGAATGATTAATATTGATAATTTAATAAATTGTAAATTTATAAATGATGACAGTGATGGTAAAAATATAGATATATTAAAAAAAGTATATAATACTTTTAGTTATAAACTTCCATCTAAAAATAAAAAAGTAATAATTGTTAATAATAAAAATAAAGAGATATATCTAAATAACATTTATGAAAAATATAAAGAATATAGTAAAAATACATATGATGTTTATTTAAATACAACTGTAGAAGAATTAAATGATATTTTAGATAATAATAGTTTTTATAATTTTATAATTTTAAACGGTACGTCTGATAATCTAGAAGCATTCATATCATTTTTTAAAATAGATACTATAAATAATAGTGGTATATATAAAAATGGATTTTATTATAAACTATGTTTTCCACTTGAAACTGAAAAAATTGATAAAATTGATTATTTAGAACTAGTAAATGAATATATATATAAGAATAATATTTTTGATGTAATAACTTTTGGAGACCATTTTGATATTGATTATAAACATATGAAATGTGTACAAGGGACAGGTGAACTAAAATATTATCTTTTTAATTATAATTTTACAAAAATAAATAATCATAAAAATGGGTTAGTAACTATATAATCTATATTTAAGTTAATTTGTAAAATTTAAATTATTTAGTAATTTAAATGGATAATAAAAATAAAAATCTAGATAGTATTGAAATAGCTCAAAATTATTTAATGATTGATAAAGTTAAAAATAATGATGAAATCACTGAATTAAAAGAACATTTAGGTAAATTAATTATTAAACAATATTCTGGTGTTGGTACTGATAATTTTGTTATTAAAAAATTTGATGGGAAAAAAATTAGTTTTTCTTTTTTCAAGTTAAATGGAATTCATTATATTAGTATTAACGGTGAACATATTTTAGATTATAGAAAATTTGTTAATATTCAAAAAATTTCTAAAATCGAAAAAGATGATGGTACAAGTGATAGTATTGAAATTAGAAATTCATTTATAGGTAACCTTGTTATTCATAATTGTGATATTGAAATATTTAAAAAAGCATTGGATGTAATGAATACATATATGAAAAATCACAGAACTTATATGAATGATTTTATTTATTTACTTATGAATTAAAATATTTTTTATTTACCAAGATGATACATACCTTGTTTATGTTTAATTATTAATAATTTATGTTAAAACTTTTAGAAAAAGTTTAATTTATATTTGTTAAAACTTTTTCTAAAAGTTTAATTTATATCTATATTATAAATGTCACAAGATATTTATAATAGATTAATATTGGGTGGGTTAATTTCTACTATTGGAGATGTATTTTTGAAACAATGGACATTAAGTAATAATAATACAGAGTATTATTTAGGATTTTTATGTTATAATATAGGGATATATTTCTTAGTCACAACATTTAAAGAGAAAAATATAACTACGAGTATTGTGATATATATATTAGTTAATATTGTTTCGTTTGCTATACTAAATTCTATATGTTTTAATGATAGTTTGAATTCAACGCAAATATTAGGTGTAAGTTTGGCGATATGTTCAATTTATTTATTAGAGAATTAAAGTTAATTAATGTAAACATACAATACAACAGTTAGAAAAAGAATAATATTTTGCATAGTAAATAATGTTTTTTTGTAATTATCTTTATCGATACCAAATCCGAATTCTCTTAATTGTCCATTTGGTTTAAATGCTATATTTGGTTTTACTACATATAAAAGTATAATAATACTAAATAAATATGGAATTATATTATAAACTTTATTTGATAACATATCTTATACTTATTATAATTAATACATAAAAAAAATTTTTAAAAAAACAAAAGACAAAAATTTAAAATAATATGAAATATAAATAAAAGGGTAGAGATCAAAATGAATTTGATTTTAAAAAAATCACATAATTTTAATCATTTAGAAAAAAATTTTCATTTGCATCCAAGTTCTTTAAATCATTTACATGATGCAGAATATATAAAATCATTAGGTAAAGGGGCATTTGGAGATGTAAAATTATATAAATGTGTAGAGTGCACTGGAACTAATGAAAATGGGGAACAAAATATATGTAATAAATTTTTTGTAGTAAAAAAGGTAAAATGTAGACGAAATACACATGATAAATTAATTAAAAAATGTTTAATAAATGAATATACTATTAGTACATTACTTGAACATCCTAATATAAGAAAAACGTTAGATGTAGATTTAATAGATAATTGTTTAATTTTTGAATATTTCAATGAGATTGATCTTTTTCAATATTTAAAATTAGGGAATTGTAATATCAATGATGATTTAAATTATTATGAACAGTTTATAGAAGCAGTTGAATACATGCATAAAATAGGTATAGCTCATATGGATTTAAAACTAGAAAATATATTGTTAAATATAGATAATAAAACTATTAAAATTATTGATTTTGGCGAATCACGTGTTTTTCATGATACACATCATATAGAAACTATAATTCTCGAACATGGTGTACACGGTTCTGAACCATATATAGCACCTGAAGAATTTATAAAAGAATTTTATGATCCCGAAAAAGTAGATGTATGGAGTTCAGCTATTATTTTATATGAAATTTTATATGTAAGTATACCTTGGGGTATAGCATGTAAAAGTGATTATAGATTTAATACTTTTTTAAATTATTATAATAAATCATTATCATTATTAACCAATACTTTTTTTAAAAAACATATAGCCGATGATATTTTAATAAAAATGTTAAATCCTAATCCTGAAAAAAGATGTAAAATTAAAGATATTAAAGCAGATATTTTAAAATTAAAATATTCCGTTTAATTAATTTATTGTTTATACTATAATATGAATAATATATACGATTTAATTATAGTTGGATCTGGACCGGCGGGATTAGCTTTAGCACAAATGTGTTGTAAATTAAATTTAAAAATTTTGATTATAGATAAAGAATCTTCAATTGGTGGGTGTCATAGAGTAAGAAGACAGTATGTTCCTGAATTAGGAGAAAATATGTTTACAGAACACGGTCCTCGCGTAATATCATCTACATATGTAACATTTCAGAAATTGTTAAAAGAAATGAATCTAGATTTTTATGATTTATTTGTAAAATACAACTTTAATATAACAGAAATAGGTGGTCAAACATTATTTTCAATACTTTCATTTAGTGAAATATCAACTTTTATCTTACCATTTTTACTATTAATATTTAATTCGGATTATGGGAATGATATAATTTTATACGATATTATAAAAAATTTTAATAAAGATTCAATTGAAATAATAGATAGAACTTGTATATTAACTGATGGTGGTGATTCTACTAAATTTACATTAAATGAATTTTTACAATTATTAAATCAACAATTTTTTTATTCATTATATCAACCAAAATTACCAAATGATATTGGTTTATTTAAAATATGGAAGAAATATCTTGAAGGAAATGGAGTTGAATTTTTATTAAATACCGAAATCGATACTGTTAATATAAAAGATAATTTAATTGAATCTATAAATATAAATGGCAATAAAGTGTATAGTAAAAAATTTGTATTTGCTATGCCACCTAAAAATTTGAGTAAAATAGTCAAAGACAATAATATAAAGTTTCCTATTGATTTAGAACATTATGCGAATGATACAGCATATTATGATTATGTATCTTTTACATTTCACTGGAATAAAAAACTAGACTTAAAAAAAGTATATGGATTTCCTTTATCGGATTGGGGTATAGCATTTATAAAATTAAGCGATTATATGACATTTGATGAAAAAAACTCGAAAACAGTTTTGTCATTAGCTTTAACTAGATCTGAAAATATATCTAAACGTTTAGATAAAACGGCTCATGAATGTACATTTAATGAAATAACAGATGAAGTTTATTTAGAATTAAAAAATATTTATGGAGAAAATTTTGAATATCCTACTATAGCTTTATTGTCACCTGGTGTTAAACATGTTAATGGTAAATGGGTATCATATGATACGGCTTTTATTAATAGTGCTATTCATACCCCATTACCATTTAAAAATGAATTTATTGATAATATGTATAATGTAGGAACACATAATGGTAAAAGTTTATATAAATTTACATCGTTAGAATCAGCTGTAAGTAACGCTGTATATTTATCAAAATTAATGTATCCAGAATTAAATGGATCGGGATACATTACAGTTGAAAAAACAACAACATTAACACAAGTTATATTTATAATTTTAATTTGTAGTATAATACTATATTATTATGGAAAATAACACTTTAAAATTAATTCTAGATAAATTAGAATCTATAGAAAAAAGACTTGAAGTTATTGAATCTGAAATTGAAATTATAAAAAATAGTACAGAAAATATGGATACACATATTTCATTTGTAGAAAATATATATGAATCTGTAAAATATCCTTTTTATTATATAATGAATAATTTTTCAACAAAGAAAATTGAACCACCAAAACAAATAAAATTAATAAAATAAATTATTTTATATGTATAAACTAAATGGAAAATTTACGTCAATATAGAATAAAATTAGATTCTAGCACATATTTTTTAAATAGTCAAGGAAAAGGTATATCACTTTTTGATTTAATAGGTACATTTATTGTAGCATATTTATTAGAAAGTTATGTAACTTCATTTTTAAAAATTAAAAGAGAGACGTATTATTTATCATTAATTCCTTTAGGAATTTTAACACATGTTTGGTTTAAACAAAATACATTTTTAAATGGTAAATTACTAAATAATGAAATTAATATCTATAAAATTGTAATTGTTGTAATGCTTTATTATTTATATAACACTTTTTAACAAAAAGTGAACAAAAATTAAAAGCACTTTTTAACAAAAAGTGAACAAAAATTAAAAGTTTAAATTAAAGTATTTATTAATAATTTTTTTTCTTTAGTATTATTAATAATAAGTAATGTCTAGTAATTTAGCAAATCCTGATATGCATCCTAGTCAATTTCAAAACAATTCTATAAATAATGTATCAAATAACATTAAACAAACTAAAACATTAGTTAGCATTACTAATGAACGTAAAAATGTATTTGGATTAAATAACGACCAAGGTCAAGAAAATTCGCAAATAGTTGATATATCTAAATTAGAAGCACCTGGTACATATGCTTTTACAAGTGATGATAAACAACTTTCTGGTTCGAATACACGATTTTTATTTAAGAATCTTTATGGGGAAACACCATTAACATTTTTATTTTTTTCTGAAGATAATATTCGTAATATTCAAAATTTATCAAAAATGCTAGTTTATAAACAAATGAATTATGTAATATCCGATCAAAATGTTACAGATTTACAAATCGTTATGCGTAGTATATTTCTTGCTTATTCAGAACACCCGCCTCTTTTAGATGAAACAATGCCTAAAGAAAAAATTAATCTTTTATTAAAAATGTATACACAAGAAGTTGCTAGACTAAATCAACTTGTAATTGATGCAATTGTTCCGGATATTTGTAGTCAAGTTCAAGCTTATTTTGATTATCTCCGAGATAGTTCATCTGGATTAAGAACCATTCCAAGAGCTCAAAGTACTAGTGTCGCTGGTACAAAACAATATAGATCTGTAACCAGTACACTTTTAGGTACGACATTATAGATATATAACAAATGTTTTATCCGGAATTCGTTTAAAATTGAATTTTACAATTCTTTTAAATTATATATGAATAATATAAAAGAATTATCATTTTGAAATTTAAAAAAATAAATTGTTGGGTGATTATAAATGGGATTGTTTATAATTTAACAAAATTTATGTCTAATCATCCTGGTGAAAACAAAGTATTTTAAATGTAGCTGGGAAAGATGATGTATTCAATGCTGCTCATCAAAATGGTCCACAAAAATTTGTATTGTTTAAAGTTAGACTTTTAAAGTAAACTTTAGTTTCTTTTACAAAATTTAAGACTTTTGCTAACTTTTTTAAAAAGTTAATTACAAAATTTTTTTTTAAATAGTAATAATAATTAAGATGGGACAAGGATCACAAGGACCAATAGGTAAAGTCGGAAATACAGGTCCAATTGGTTTACCAGGACAAGACGGAAAAGATGGAAGGCCAGGTCCTGAAGGGCCATTAGGTCCTACTGGACCACCAGGACAACAAGGGCAACAAGGCGTACCGGGACTTACTGGTCCTTCTGGACCAAAAGGTTCGTCAGGTAAAGATTTTGATAAAACAAAAACAGTTTGGTGCGCTGATGGATCAAAATGTGATTCGCCAAGTGGATATTTTGGTATAGATGAATCAAGTATGTTTATAGGAGGTGATTCTCAAAATTCCTGGGTATTTCAAACACCTAATGATAATAGAAATTCATTATTTATAGCTCCAGGTTCACAAGGAACTAATTGGGATTATACTAAACAAATTTCGATAGATAAATTAGGTAATGTTGTGTTTCCTGGTACTATAAAACTTAATAAACCAGTATGTAGAGATACGCAAACTGCATGGGCAGATGAAGGTGACGGGAGTGTAGTTTATCTTAATCAACATAAACTCGAATGTAAAGATAATGAATATTTAAATAGATATGCGTATGAAAGAAAAGGTAATGGGACGGCACGATTTACAGGACGTTGTTGTAGAATGTGGGAATAGGGCTTGCGCGCCCCAATGACGCGAAAATAAGTCAAAAAATTTTTTAAAATTTAATTTCATTTATTATATCAAATGAAATTAAAAGTTTTACCAAATGAATTATTAATAATGATTTACAAATTTTCTGATAATCATACAAGATTAAATATGAATAAGTCATTTGGATGGTCTTTTAAAGAAATGAATCCGTTTGAAGAATACCAAGGTTATCTTAATAAAAGAAAAGTTTACAAGTAATTGGAATGAATGTGGATTTATGAAATACTTACCTAAAATTTATAGTTAACATTTTAAAAATTTACTATGTTCATTATCTTGATCCACAGGATTATATTTAGCATATTCAATATAATTATGTTCTGGAGGGCATTTTAGTATATAATTTTTACGAACAAATACACCTAAACTATCAGTATAACTATCATTTCTATAATTCATATTAACCATAAAAAGATCACCTCCTGATACACGTATTAAATGTTGTAATACATTATCTAAAAGATTATTATCAATATATTCTACAAGCTGTGAAGTAAAAATAACATAAGAGTTATCATCAAAATTAGGAATTATATTTTCTAACTTTCCTTTTATAGACTTACCATTTGAGTTTTTTGGACATCCTGTAAGATCTATGCATAAATCACCATATTCATATGGTGTACCAATTAAACTATGTATAATATGTCTATTTATAGGAGCGCCACTTTCTGGATCACCTATGACTAATAAAGGTTTACCGGTGTCAATTGATTTTTGTAATGCTAATTTATAATAATTGGTTTTACGTTTTCTCAATGGACTATATATTTCAGATAATATAAGAGTATAATAACTAATATTGTATAAAAAATATACAAATATTATAAAAATTATACTAATTATAATTAATGATAATCTAATCATTTTATATTAAGAAAATAAAATATAAAAAAAATAATAATTAAAAAATGATTGATATTTAAACAGATTTAATTTTAGTTGTAAAATTATAAGTAATAGTTTCACCGTTACGTTCAATTTCAATATGTTCAGATTTTTTTGTTACTCTATAAGTATATTCTTTCTTAAGAGAACTTTGAGTTGTTTCACGAACACATATTTTTAAACTCATTGGTCCTTTAGCTTTAAGATGATGATAAGCTTTAGTAAAAGCTTTTTTTGCTGCTGCTGAAGGTGTTTCACTAATGAAACGTCCTCCTGTATAATTTACTCTTCCAGCTCCGTATTTATTGATAGATTCAATTGTAAATGAACGCATTTTATTTTATAATATACAAATAAAAAAGTTTTATTTAAAATTTTATTAATTATCATAAAATAAACATTTATAACTAGTAAATTATTTAACCAATAATTTATTCTTTCTATAAATTAAGTCTAGAATCCTATTCTTTTTTTATTTTTTACTATAGGTACATCTAGATCACATTCTATGATAATCTTAAAAATAAATTAGCATTAAAAAATGGATATAAAATGAAAAAAAAATTTTTTAAGAATATGTCAACAAATAGTACTAAAATGAGATAAAAAAATTATTAAAAATAATAATTTAATAAGTAAAATAGGTACAATAATTAATTTAATCGTTCATTAATCAACAAAATTTGTTCTTTTAATTTATTAATTTCATCTAATAATTCTTTGATACATTTAAAATTTAAAGCTGTAATTCTATCATAGGCTAAACTATAATAAGCATTTTCATTTTCTCTACGTATTAATTCAGGGAAATATTCTTCAAAATCTTGAGCTAAAAATCCTATATAATCCTTAGTATCAGATTCATTTATACTATTATATATTATAGGATTGATATAGGATATTTTATCTAAGATTGATGGTAAAGTTTTAATATTTTTTTTCAAAAATTTATCTGAACTTGATGTCACAGTTCCACCAACGTAAATATCCTTAAACACTGCCATACCACCAGCGATTGAAACAGCACCGCCAGCAGTTGTACTTGTAGCATTAACTGTATTAGCTATTGAAATACCCCCATAAGAAACTAATGTACCAGTACTTGCATTAGTACTTGATGTACTTGTTCTAAGATTAAGTACACCGGTTATATCTAAAGAAAAGGCTGGATTTGTATTATTAATACCAACAAAATTATTATTGTTTATATTAATTACTCCACCTGAAACAGGAGCTGTAGTACCACTTCCGCCTAAACTTAATATTCCACCTGTAGATTGTAAAGGTGTTGATATCCACATTGGAGTATTTGCTCCTGCTGCAAACCCTAATGACGGGTTACTACTTGCTTGAATAAATGCTGTGCCGGTAAAATTAGAACCATTAGAATTACCTACTGTTAAAACAAATGCAGGATTAACAACACCTATACCTACATTTCCATTGGTTGTAAACAAATTACCTAAAGTATTTGAATTAAATGTAGAATTAACACCGTTTGTAACAAGTAAATTTGAAATACTACAAGATGAAAAATTAGAATAAGTTGAATTAGTATTTATTGTATATATAGCACCTCCTACATAAAGATCTTTACGAATAGCAGCTCCACCGACTACAGTTATACCACCACCTGAAGTAGTACTAGTGGCATTTCCAGCAGCTTGAATTGAAATACCTCCGTTTGTTACTAAAGAACCGGTACTTAAATTTATAGAATTATCAGTTGCTGTAAGAGTAAGATAATTAAATGAATTGGATCCTTGAGCCGAAGCATTAGATATAATAGTTCCAGAAATATTTAAATTACCACCAATGTACACATCTTGACTGAAAGCACCACCGCCATTGACAGTAAGTGAACCTCCATTAGCTGTATCTACCGCGTTTGCGTTAACATTAATTGATAATCCACCTGTTAAAACAACTGAAGCTGTAGTCGAATCTGTACTATTAGTAGGATTATAAAAAATAGTAGGTGCATAAATTGAAATATTACCAGCTTGATTAAATGACATATATTCGTATTCAGAACTTATACCCCCAGTTAAAGTTCCAAAAATAGATCCTCTAAAATTAGTAAAATTATTAGAAGTTAGTCTTAAATCAATATATCTATAACTTGTATCCGAAGAACTTATATAATCACTTGTACCAATACGAATACCACCTGTGAGATTACTATTATAAGTAATTGGACTTATTTCTACTAATTGATTTGGTTTAGTATTGTTAACACCTAAATTCCCACCGGTTGTATAAATATTACCTAAAGTATTTGAATTAAATGCAGCATTTAATTTATTAGTAAATCTACCTGTACCGGAAATATCTAGTGTAAAACTTGGATTAGCATTACCGATACCTACGTTACCACCGGTTGTAAATAAGTTACCTAAAGTATTACTATTAAATGGGACTATAATTGAATTTGTAAAATTACCTATACCGTTTATATCAAGAGCGAAATTTGGATTAACATTGTTTTTATTAATCGCTAAACCTGTACTATTAAATATCATATTTGAACTTGTAGAATTGGAATACCATTTAAATCCATTTCCAGGACTACTAAACCACATATTTTGAGATTCAATACCTATAGCATAATCTAATAAAACGGAATTAACGTTAGGGAAAAGTACAACTTTTGTCCCGATAGATCTTGTAGTAAATGTAGGTGGATTGATTCCTACTGGATTAAATAAAACGCTATTTCTTGTTGAATTTGAAAGTGTGATATCAGAACTAAAATTATTTGAACCAATAGTATTTGAAATATTATTAACAGTGTTGTTAACGGAAATTGTACTTTGAGATCTAAAAGTGCTATTGACGTCTAATGTAAATTCTGGTGTACTTGTATTCACACCGATATTTCCAGATGTTGTAAGATGTAAATAGGATACATTAGTATTTAAAGCTGACAATCTTAAAGGACCCCCATCATTTCTAATAGTAGCACAATTAAGACCACCATCTACTGATCTTGTAGTACTATTTAAAAACATACTTAAATTATTTGCTGTATCATTATATATTTGTATAATACTGTAAGCAGCACTACCATTATTACTATTACCTACATAAAATGGATTAGACGCACCATTATTATTACTTTGAGTTCTAAATCCACCATTAATATCTAATTTAAACCCTGGTGCTGTTGTATTTATACCTACATTACCACCTGTTGTAAACAAGGCTCCGCCTATAGTATTAGAATTATTACTTAAATTAGCTGTACTAGTTACTAATAATGTACCCAACGTTAAATTGTTTATAATAGAATTTGTATTAAGTAAATTGGTTATAGTTGTATTTGAAGAACTAATATTAGTTGATAATGTATTTGTAGCGGTTATACTAGTTGAAATAATAGAATTAGTAGAGATATTTGTTGAAATCAAGTTTGTAATATTACCTATAGCTGTATTAATATTCGCAATTGTACTGTATGTGATAAAAGCATTGGTTATAGTGCTATTTACATTAACAAGATTGGTTAACGTACTGTTTGTATTTAGTAAATTAACATTTGTGATATTTGTAATGTTATTGTTTACAGAAAAGATATTTGAAATAGTTGAATTAATAATTGTAGCATTACCAGTGCTGATAGTATTACTTGTAATTGTATTACCGACATTCAAACTCTTTTTTATACTAGCTCCACCTGATGTTAAAAAGGTTCCTCCATTTGTTGAACTAACTGTATCTTGAGTTGCTTGTATACTAATACCACCAAATGTAACTAAACACCCAGTACTAGCATTTATAGATGCATCAGTAGCAGTAACTGTAAGATAACTGAATGAATTAGTGTCAGTTGTACTTTGACTAACAAGAGATCCTGTAAAATTTATACTGCCACCATATACATTTCCACCAACGTAAAGATCTTTTGATACACTAGTACCACCGTTTACAGTTAAACTTCCACCACTGTTACTATTAAGTGAATTTTCTGTACCAAAAACAGTAATATTACCTGTTTGGTTATCTGAAGTCAAGATATAATTGATAAAATTTCCTTGTGTGTATCTAGAAATTTGGAAATTTGAATTACTATTTACAATTCTACCAATACTCCAATTTTTATTACCAAGAGTATCATTAATTGTAATTAAATTATCCGAGCTATTATTTGTAATAATTAAAGAATTAAGTAAACTAGTAAATTTGTTAAGATAAATTATTTGTGCTGAATTATTTAATGTTATAAATGTACCTGTATCTTTACTATTTATTCCAAAATTAGTAGCACCAATACCATTAACATTTTGACCAATATTCCAACTTCCAGTTGTTGTATAATTATTTTGATTTCCGAAAAGAATACTTGTTTCTCCATTATTTGTTACAGGAGTAATTCTTATTTGTGAACTTTGATCAGAACGTACATTTACTTGTCCACTTATACCTACGCCTCCATAAAATATACCACTACCAGAAACAACAGAAACACTAGCACTTGTACTTACAACAGTAAGATCACCGCCGATAAAAGCATTTTTACCTAAAGCCATACCACCAGCAATACTAATAGCCCCACCAGCTGTTATACTAGATGCTGGTGTACTACATTGTATACCTAATCCACCTGATAAAAAGAAAGTTCCTGTACTATAACTTGTACTTATTATTGTATTATTAAAGTTTAAATTACCCAAGATAGAATTAATTGAAAGTGTTCCTTCGATATACGTATTACCTAAAATACCAACTCCACCTGCTATAGTTAATGCTCCTGAAGTTGAATTAGTACTTAATGTAGTATCTGTTATTCTTACGGGTGTTGTTATTGTATTAGCTGTACTGGATATACTAACTGTAATATTTGAACCATTAGGTGAAAAATTAGTCGTACCATTATTCAAAATTTGAATAATTTGGTTATCATTTCCTGTATACATTTGAATATTTCCTAATTTACCGGCAAATATATTTGTATTACCAGCATTTCCACCAGTGGCATCAGTCCCATAAAGTAAGATTTTACTACCGGTTGTATTATTCAAAGAACTAGATCCTCCTAAACCAAGATATCCTGAATGATTACCTTGTGTACTATTTAAACCGATCCAACTATTAATAGGAAAAGTTAAATTACTAACCATATTAGAAGTGTTACTAAAACCTATAGCTACTTTAGTATTAAAAAGCGAATTTCCGGTATTGTTTATATTAAAATAATTGTTACTACCAGTAGCGTTATTATTAAAATAAATATCACCTAGACCAGAATTTATATAAAGATTTGAACTTGTATCTAAACCTAAAACATTATTTCTTGTTACACCTGTAGGATCTAACCATTTTAAATATTTTCCTGCTGGAACAGATAAATTATCTTTTATATTCCAATTTACGTTAGACATAACTAACTTCTTTATTATATTAACGTTAGAATTTAATTTTATTTAAAAAACTAAACAAGAGTTAATAAAATTATTTCGTTTAAAAATTGAATTTTAAAAGTATATTAGAAGTAATTAAACCAATGCCATATGCAGATCCAGAAAAGAATAAAGAATGTTTACAAAAATACTATCAGGATAATAAAGAAGAATTAACTGAAAAGAATAAGAAATACCACGAAGAAAATCGTGAAAAGATTTTAGAACAAAGAAAAAAATATAGAGAATCAAATAAAGAAAAGATTAAAGAAGCCAAAAAGAAATTTTATCAAGAAAATAAAGATAAAGTTTTAACAGCTCAAAAAGAATATTACGAAGAGAATAAAGAAAAACATTTAAAATCCCAACAAGAACGTAGAAAATGTCGTAGTTGTAAATTATTTCAAACTGAAAAAATTAATAATTATTTATGTAGTTATTGTAACCCAGATAAGAAAAATAAAAGATTAAAAACTAAAGAATTAAAAGTTAAAACATTTTTAGAAGAACAAGGATATAATTTTGATTATAATAAAAAGTGTAATTTGGATAAAAATTGCCAAACATATTTTCCTGATTTTATGATTGATTGTAATTCATTTTTCATTATAATTGAATGTGACGAAAATGCTCATTCTGGTTATGATCCAGAATGTGAAAGAATACGTGAAAACAATATATGTTTCTCTTTGGGATTACCATGTGTATTTTTGAGATTTAATCCGGATAAGAAGAAAATTAAGATGAAAATAAAGGAAAAAGTGTTGAAAAGTTATATAGAATATTATAAAAATAAAGAAAATTGTGATAATGAAACCGTTTATTTATTTTATTAATTTTATTTAAAACGCGTTTTTGATTTAAAAATAAAAAAATATCAGATTATATAATGAACGAAGAAAACAAGGGAAAATTATTTGTTATTAAAACTTTAAAAGCTGTAATCATTAATGCTTGATGATAAAAGTTATATTTAAAAGATATAACTAGTGAATAACATTTATTTGCGACACTTCCAAATTGCGGGAAGTCCCTTAGAGCCTTTACTACCACTTTTATTTGGAAACATTTAAAAGGAACTCGGTCAATAGCCGAACGCGACTTTAGTCGCCGATGCCCGACTCGTAAGAGTCGAGCTTCGCCAATGGTAATAATGTAAAGGATTGGGTAATCCGCAGCCAAGTACCTAAAGTCACATTGATTAGACTACGGTGAAGGTTCAACGACTAAATGCTAGTGGGTTTGAGAAGTTTAATCAACTTCAATGATAGCTTAAGATATAGTCTACTCCCTAATACAAAAAATACACTGAAAGGTGGGGTAAAAAATTTTTCGAAGCAATTATTTGAGGTTATCAAACCGTATATTAAAGAGACTAACATATTATTTACACCGGAATTCATTAAAATATCTACGGTGGATATTTCAAAAACATCAATAACATATGTAAAATTAATGGCTGATAAATTTGAGAGTTATTATTGTAAAGATCCAATTACGATTGGAATTGATACAAGTGTATTTTTCAAGACAATTAAATCAGCTAATCGAAGAGAAACTATAACTTTTTCAATGGATGAAAGCCAACCTGATAAATTAAGAGTGGAATTAGCTGATTTATTTCAAGGTAAAATTAAAGGATACGATATTCCTTTATTAGCTTTAGAAACAAGAATGGTTCAACTTCAAGATATGGAATTTGATTATATTATTAACATGCCTAGTGTTCAATTTCAACAGATTATTAAAGATATGCATCTATTAGAATGTAAGATTGTTGAGATAAAATCAGTTGGAAAACAATTAATTTTTACAGCAAATGATGGGTTAGCTGATTTTAAAACAGCAATTAGTGAAATAGATGACCAAACTATTAATAGAGATCAGAAAAAAGTATTACAGCAAAATGGGGAAGATTTACGTTCTGTTAAATTTAAAAAGAATAGTACTAAAATTGTTCAAGGAAGATTTAAATTATCATATTTATTAAATTTTATTAAAGCATCTCATTTATGTGAAAGTATGAATATTCTTTTAACAAATGATAAACCTTTAATTTTAGAGTATTACGTGGCTGATCTTGGCGTACTTCGTTTGCTTTTGATTTCCCTCGATCCTGAGCAAAATCAGTAGAGAAAATATTTAACTTGAATAGGTGTTCTACGATTATTAAACTCTTCGTTTAAAAATTGAATTATAAATTTATTATAAAATGATAATTGGAAAAAAGAAAATTGCTAAATATTCTTTCGAAAACGTCCAAGAAACATTTTTATAATTGTACTTTGATAACTAAAACTTATAAAAAGAATACAGATATTCTTAAATTTATTTGTAAATGTAAAGTTGAAAATGAAATGTCATTCAAAAAATATCTTGTTCAATTATGTTGTAATATTTGTCATTCTAAAACTTTAAAAAGACGTTTTAAATATACTTATCAAGAAGTGCAGAAAACTTTTAAAGATAATAATTGTCAATTAATATCTACTGAATATACAAATCAAATAACAAATTTAAATTATATATGTGAATGTAAAAATGAAGCTAAAATTACATTTAAAATGTTTTTAGAAGGACAAAGATGTCAAAAGTGTGCTGTAGCTAGAAGAAAGGAAACAAATTTATTAATTTACGGTAACGAAGTTAGTATGAATTCAGATAAAGTAAAAGAAATTTGGATTGAAAAAGTTAAAAATAGAACCTATGAAGAAAAAGAAGAAATACAAAATAAAAGAAAAGAAACAAATATAAAAAAATATGGTGAGGAATTTCCATTTTTAAAAATGAAAGAAACTTGTCTTGAAAAATATGGTTTTGAATATGCTTGTCAGAATCCAGAAATATCTGAAAAAGTATTAAAACATTCTACAAAAAAATACATATTGCCATCTGGTAAAGAAACCTATATTCAAGGTTATGAAAATTATGCTTTAGATATTTTACTAAAAGAATTTACAGAAGATGAAATTTTAAATTCAAGGACAGATATGCCTGTAATTAGATATCAACATAAAAATGTAAATAGAAGATACTTTCCAGATATCTACATACCAAAAATAAATAAAATTATTGAAGTAAAAAGTACATGGACATATAAAAGAGATCTTATAAAAAATATAATTAAAGCAATTTATACGAGGAAATTAGGGTATGATTATGAAGTATGGATTTTTGATAAAAATAAATTAATAAATGTATTTTAATTTAATTTTTTAAAAAAGTAATTTGTTTAAAAATAAGATTTATATTATTTATAATAATTATATAAATTAATGGAAATAGAAACGAATTCACATAAATCTAAAGGTTCTTCTAAATCTTCAAAGATTTCTAAAAAGAAATCGGTAGATATATTATCAGATATAGGTATATCAGAATTAGATTTATTAGCAAATAATAAAAAAATGAATAAGAAAAAGGAAGAAATTAGTATAAATAAAGAAAATAGTTCTGATGATCCAATTAAAGAAAAAAGTAAACAAAAAGATCCTAGTTCTGTTAAAAAACAAAGTTACAGACGATCTTATACTTCAACTGATAGTTCAGATGATAAATATAGAACGAGAAAACTAAATAAAGAAAATAAGAGTGAATCTACTAGAAAAGAAAAAATGGATCTTTTATTAAAATTAACTACATTAATTAATAATAATCATGGAAAATACAGTAGTAAGATGTCAATGGATAATACATTAGATGAAATTAAAAGTGATTTTACTAGAATTAAATCAGCGGCTGATAATGAAAAAATGGTAAAGTTTTGTAAGCATGGTTTAGTAATGGGTATCAAAGGTCTTGAATATATGAATAGTAGTTATGATCCTTTAGGTGTAGATCTTGATGGATGGGGAGAGTCAATGGCATATAATATGGAAACAGCTGAATATGATGAAGTATTATCTGAATTATATGAAAAATACAAAGGTACTGGAAGTATGTCACCAGAAGTTAAATTATTAATGATGATTGTAATGTCAGGTGCTATGTTTAGTTTTACAAAAAGAGCATCTAAAGATCCAGATATGTTAGGAAATATATTAGGATCATTTATGCCTAAAATGGGAGGCTCTCAACGACAAGCGCCGCAACAAATGCCTCAACAAAATTTTGCCCCTCGACAACAACAACAACAACAACAACAACAACAACAACAACAACAAATGCCAGAACCTGTACAAACCAGTTATTCAAATAATAGACAACAACAGATGAATCAACAACAATTTATGGTACCGGGTTTTTCACCATTAGCAGGAAATGATCAAGCATCTGAAGATTCTGATGATATACCTTCTAAAATAAGAGGTCCGGGTAATTTTGATTCACCTGATTCAGTACATATTGAAAATATCATGAGACAAATGCAGCAAAAAAAACAACAAAAACAACAAAATGATATTGAAAAAATGATTAATGAAAAAGTTAATGAAAAAGTTAAAGCCGATACCGACAGTGATATTAGAAATATCAATGTTAAACCAAAAAGAGGAAGACCAGCTAATAAAAAGAAAACAGTTGTTAGAATTTAAACGAATTTTTATTTTGTAGGTTGAACTTGTTGGTTATCATCTTGGAAAGGTTGATTATATTCAATGTTACATTCGCTAGTAATATAGTTATCAAGAAATAATATGTAAAAGAAAAATATTAAAATAGATACTTTTAAATTTTTCATATTCATATATATAATTGAAAATAATATAATTATTTTTACAAGAGGATGACAGATAATATCTTGTCTACTATCATAAAACTCACTAATTACATGACGACCTCCGAAAAATGATATTAAAGAAGTAAAATTTAAAATATTTAAAATATTATCAGGATCTTTATATTGTTTGTTATTTAAATATTCTAGACCGATATGATCATTTACAGTTCCGTCAAATAAGTTCTCCATTATATTAACTATATATAATTATTTTTTTAAAAAAAGTTTTTTTAAAATTTTTTAAAAAAAGTTTTTCATTATTTTATTTTCTATCTTAATATTAATATAGAATGAGTTATTCGTACATAACATCAGTTTTTCCTAAATTTGAATATTCAAATGTATACGATGCCAACTTGTATAATAATATTTCTGGTTTAAATAAAAAACCAGAAAGTGATATAAAATTTAATGGTTTAAATGAAGCAAGACAATATCAAGAAATAAATAAAAAATACACTGAAAATTTCGCTAAACCAGCTCAATTAGCACATTTAGAAATGTATAAAAATATCGAAAATAATCAAGAAGGCTCAGAGTTTCTTTCACAAAATAATCAAACTTATTATAATAAACCATCACCTATAAATTTATCAAATAATGATAATAATAATATTAATAAACAAGCTACTTTAATTAATAAAACAGAATTACAAAATAAATTTTCATCAAATTTATCTAATAGTATTCCAACTACTTATAAAGAATTAGATTTACATAAAGAATCTTTTTCTCAATCAGAACAAAGTTTACATGAAACATATACTAAACATATATTAGAATGTAATCAATGTAAAGAAGTATTATTAAAGCAATTTAATATAGAAACAGATAGAATAAGAAATCAAGAAATTTTAGAATTAATTACATTTTTAATTTTTGGATTATTTATTTTACTTTTATTGGACGGATTAAAAAAGTAAAAAGTAATAAAATAATAAAATAATGATGTAAGCTTTTCCGTTTATTTTTTATATTAATTTTATAAATTAATATTAATCATGGATATAGATCAAAATGATATTTTAAGTACAAATAATTTTATAGATACTCCTAATTTAACACCAAATGTATCTAGAGATAATGTAGAAGAATTTAAAAGATTTTATGAAAAAGATTTACAACAAGAAGAAAATAATAGATTACAAGCAAGCGTTAAGAAAGTACCAAAAGTATCATTTAATGAAAATAACGATGAAAATAATACTTTTGGAAAACCAGATGATATAAGCGTAATTGCTCAACCACATTCTAAAGATGTAATTAGAGATATAAAACATTTAGAAACATTAGTTAGTATTGATTCAAGGGATCGTACAAAATCAAGTGATCCAAAAGCAAATAATTTTACTATATTTTTGGGTAAAACATTTAGAAATGTTAAAAAAATAGAATTAGCAAGAATGGAGTTTCCAAATACAAATGCTGTAATTAATAGTAGTAATAATATGATTTTTTGGAGAAATAAAGAAGATATTGATCAAGATATAACTATAACAGTTAAAGGTGTTACTCAGTATCCTATTTATTCTGCATCACTTACAATTGGAAGTTATACAGTTGGTTCATTACAATCAGAAATACTAGCTGTTGTTAATACAGTAACTAGACAACAGGGTATAGAAAACGGTGGAGCTAGTAGTGTAACTACTAGTAAATATCATTTTTTTGTAATTACTTTAAATATTAATAGTGATTTAGTTAATTTTTATTCTTTAATTATGGTAAATTTAGGTAATAATGCTTTAAGTACAATAATTGGTTCGGGAACCATAACTATTACTTCTAGTAAAGGAAAACATGGGTATTTAGTTGGTCAATTAATTTATATAAATGGTGCTACTCAAATAGCAGGTATAGATGCTAATATTATTAATGGATTTCATTATGTAGATACAGTTACTAGTGATTATATATTTACATATACAGTAAATGTTCAAGCAACTATTTCTACTACTGGTGGTGGTAATACTTCACAAAGTGGTTCTTTTGCTCCATTTCAATTTTTATGGGGTACTCAGTCTAATATCGTAGCTCAAAATATAGGTTATCCATTAGAAAATAGTTCACAATTAATAACAACAAATATTGGGTCATCAGTAGTTGATGGAACTTCGGGTCAAAATATTAATCAAATAGTTTTAAATACAGTACAGACAACTGGATTTACTCAATCGTATACTTATATAGGTAAATTTATTTCAATTGGTACAATGGTACTAGGATCTTTCATATCTTCATTTATATTTCAAATTACTGATATAACTAGTACAAGTATCATTGTAGAAGATTCTAACTCTGTATATGAAAGTTTACTTAGTAGTAGTAGTAGAAATAAAATACAATTTATTGACAGTATAAATAATATAACATATTTGTTTGATACTAGTTCTTTTTCACAATATAATATTCCATCATTTTTAATTAATACACAAACTCCTCATAATTATACATTTAATGATATAGGTAATAATATAATTATTTCAGATAGTGAACAAACACCAGGTGGCCCTAATAATGATGGTACATATACAATTGCTCAACTACCTAGTTCAACGTCGATAATATTACCAGGTACATTAACAAATCCAAGTAATTTTTCTGTAACTGGTAAAACGAATGATGGAGCTAATAAAACTATTGCCGGAACTATACCAAGACAAAATCCGTTATCTACATGGACAGTAACTATAAAAAAAATAAATATTAATATTATAACAATCAGCGGGTTAAAATATTCACTAGTAACAACAACAGTACCTCATCTTTTACAACAAGGAGATTCTATATTTTTTAATAATATAGTATCTGTACCTAGTTTATCAACTAAATCTTATGCTATATCATCTACACCTACTTCAACCCAATTTTATATACAAATAGAATTTGGTTCGGTAGATAATTCTAATATAATAGCTGGTTTAACATATATAGGAACTAGTTTAATAACTGTATCATATCCTTCACATGGTTTTAATAGTGTATTAAGTATATCAAATGATATTTTATATCCAGTATTATCAATACCATCAACTAACGCTATAGGAATTACTGTTACAAATCAAGATCTTAGTACAACAAATTTTACTGATATTACACCTATTACCAATACACTTTATCCTAGTTTACTTAATACTACACAAGCTATAAGAATACAAACATTAAATCATCATAAATTATCAGTTAATAGTAAAGTTCGTTTAACATTTACAGGAACTCAACCTACAATGCAAAATGCTAGTACATTAAATGGAGGTGGTTATATTGTTATTCAAGTGATAAGTTCTGATATATTTGTTATAATAAATAAAACACAATCATTTTTCCCATTAGTATCTATACCATCAACTATTAATTGTATATTAGGTTTATCTAGTAAATTTTATTTATACGGTTCTACATCAATTGGTGGAATTGATCAAAGTTTAATAAATTCAATAGAATTTACTGTTAGAGATATTGGAAACCCTAATATTATAGATTCCGGTACACTTAGAAATTCAGACCCTTTAAATACATTTACTTTTATGTGTAATACATTTGCTACATCTACTAATACAGGTGGTGGTTCTAGTGTATATATAAGTAGTTTATTACATGGTTTTAATGGAACACAATCAAATACAAAAAATAATACTTTAAATAGATCTATAAATTTAGAAGGTGAAAATTATTCATTTTTAACTTGTTCAGTATTAAACACAATGTTAAATACTGGTAAAGTCACTAATGTATTTGCTAGAATATCTCTTGATCAACCTCCTGGATATATATGTTTTAATTTCTTGAGTAATCCTAAAGTATTCGATATTATACCATTAGATATACTTGAACAATTAACATTTTCTGTATATAATTATAATAACACACTATACGAGTTTAACGACCTCGACTGGTCGTTTGTTTTAAAAATAACAGAGTCAGTTGATTATACTCATCAATTCAATATATCAAGTAGAAGAGGTATTACTGACACAACATCTGTCAACAAATAAAGGGCTTTCGCGCCCTAAAAGTAAGCAAAAAATAAGAAAAATAATGAGCAAATTATTATTTTTTATATGTTTTTATTAATGTATTTACATATAAATATAAATAAAAGAGGAGCCGGACTCACGTTTTTTTGATTTTTTTGATGTTTTTCGAAAATGAAAATTGGATTTTGAAAAACAAAAACAACTTTTAAATTAAATTTATTTTGAATGAAAAATTTTTTCGAAAAACATCAAAAA
>Ga0326734_1000022_pt1 | contig 55546 bp, 46 predicted proteins | sample 15_GP2_1315_FD_207944 | JGI IMG/M metagenome (GOLD analysis project Ga0326734, IMG submission 207944) | Glacier ice microbial communities from Ngari, Tibet, China - 15_GP2_131.5 | ecosystem: Environmental > Aquatic > Freshwater > Ice > Glacier | place: China: Ngari, Tibet | collected 2018-07-18 | reverse complement strand
CGGAACAGGCGCATCCGGTGCCGTGTATTGTTTTGCTCGACAATGCCAGCATCCACCGTGGCGAAGCGATGGAACAGAAGCGTCGGCAGTGGCAACGGCGCGGCCTGTACCTGTACTATCTGCCGCCATACAGCCCGGAACTGAACCGCATTGAGATACTGTGGAAGCAGGCCAAGTATTTCTGGCGCAAATTCGTTCGCCTGACCGGCAGCGCCCTGGTCGACGAGGTTAATTCTCTGATGACAAATTATAGGGCAGAATTTACAATAAATTCCCGGTAACTTCTTACCAGGCTTTCTTCAGCGATTGCCTGACCGTTAAAAAAAGCCACGCCGCCGACCTGGTTTTCATCGGCGACTCGATCACCGAGCAATGGCGCTGGGGCGCTGGGGCGCCGGCAGCCCGGTTTGGAAACAGCACTTCGAACAACGCGGGTTCGGGTTCGACTTCGGCCTTGGCTCCGACCGCACCGAGCACACGCTGTGGCGGCTCGAAAACATCGACCTGCCCGGCTGGCGCCGAAGGTGGCCGTCATCATGATCGGCACCAACAACGTCACCGACACGCCGACCCACATCGCGGCCGGCGTCAAGGCAGCCGGCGACAACTGGAAGGGTCTGAGCCGCGACAAGCTGCACCTGTCGGCCGAAGGCTACCGCTTCACCGCTGCCGTTGCCTGCGCTCGCACTGACGCTGCTGCCCGGTTGGCGGCACTCAAAAAAATGCTCATAAAAAGGTTTTTCATGGCGGCGCCTGTGCGTGAAAAGTAATTGTTGCCACTATACCGACTCGGTCTTGGAATGCCGTTCGATACGGGGCGAACACAGGCAACGGAAAAAACGGGCGTCAAGGTGAGTGTATTGTTGGGCAGGTGCACCAGCGGCGCGGCCGCTTTCGCCGAAACTGGCACTGCCGCAATTGCGCTCAGATTACATTCGGTTCAGAGGCGTCTTCAGCGACCACGCTGCCGTCGATAAAATAACCGTTGCGACCTGCCGCTTTTGCCTGATACAGCGCGTCGTCGGCAGCCTTGGTGATCCCTGCCACATCGGTTGCACTCTCGCTGGCACAGGTGATCCCGATGCTGATCGACACGTCTCTGTTGACGCCGGCGATCAAAAAAGGCTTGCGGATTGCATCGAGGATTTTTTGCGCCACTGTGACTGCGTCTTCCTGCTTCGTCACATCGTGGAGGATGATCGTGAACTCGTCGCCCGAGAGGCGGGACACCGTATCGGTTTCGCGCACCGAGGCGAGCAGCCGCTGCGCGATTTCCTTCAGGACGTCATCGCCCGCACCATGGCCTTGCGTATCGTTGATCTTTTTGAAATTGTCAACATCAAGGAACATCACCGAAAATCCGCGGCCATATCTGAACGACCGGTCGACTGTCTCCTGCAGCTTTTCGCCGTAACTGCGCCGGTTCGGCAGGCCGGTCAACGCATCCGAGTGCGCCAGCTGTTGCAGCATTCTTTCCTGACGCTTGACCGTGGTGATATCGCTCGACAGTACATAGAAGCCTTGGGCAACACCATCCTTCATATGGGGAATGTAGGTCGATTCCAGTTCCCTGCGCATGCCAGGGACCGCGATCTCGTTTTCGAAACAGACCGTATCGCCATCAAGGCACCGCAGTGCATGCTGCTTGCGCTGCTCGAAAAAATCAGTGCCGAAGAGTTCGGCAACGGATTTTCCGAGCATGCGGTTGGGCGAAATACCATGCCATTCCTCGTACTTGGCGTTGGCGAACTGGTAACGCATTTCACGGTCGAGATAGGAAATCAGCACTGGCAGGTTATTGGCGATGGTGCGCAAGCGTTCGTCACTTTCAGCCTGACATAGCTCGCTTATCTTGCGCGCCGTGATGTCGTACGCCATGGCGTAGAAGCCGTTGACCGCCCCTGCTGCGTCCTTGTCCGGAATATAAGTTGCGTGATAGTAGTGCGTCTCGCCATTGACCAGAATCTGATCTTCGAACGACGTGCGCTCGCCCGACAATGCCGCATCGATGAACGGCTTGACTTTGCCATATCCGGCTTCGCTGTACGCCACGTTGACTTGCTTGCCGACCAGTTCGGTGTTGCTTTTTCCATAGAAGTGGGTTGCCTGACTGTTCAGGAACAGAAATTTTTCATCGCGGTCGATATGGCCGATCAGGGTTGGCAAGTTTTCTGTGATCGCGCGCAGCCGTTGCTCGTTCCGGGTCAGGCGTTTTTCCGAGTCTTTCAGGTCGGTCACGTTCTTCAAAGCCACTACCGCACCAAGCTTTTCGCCCGTGGGGCTCACCAGCGGGCGGCCACTCGCCAGCAGGAAGGCTGCGTTTAGTCCTGTCGGGGCGATCACCATTTCCGCGTCGACAATGGTTTCCCCATTAAGGGCCCGGAACAAGGGCATTTCATTTTTCTTCAGGTGCGTTTTGCCATCGGCAAAGAAAAGTTCGTAGTGCTGCGTCCATTCTGACGAGGGGATGTTCTCGACGGGTATTCCATGGATGCCATAAAGTGCGCGCGCTGCGCGGTTGAACAGCGTCAGCGCGCCATCGCTGGAACAGGCAACGACCCCGACATCGATGGTTTCAAGCACGGCGTCGAGGAGCTCCTGCTTTTGCTCCAGTTTTCGTGCGATCGCGTGGCGTTGCGACACATCTTGCAAAAAGGCGGCGAAATGGTGCTGCCCCTTGATCTGATAGGCATTGACCGTCATTTCAACCGGAATGTCGATACCGGACCGGGTGCGCGCCGGCAATGCCACGCGGCGGTCAACCGCCGATCCGGTTCCGGATTTCAAAAAGCGCTTGAGGCCTTCCCGATGTGCAGGCTGATGCTTCAACGGGATAATCGTCGCCGTGATGTTCTTGCCGACAGCTTCTTCCCGGCTCCAGCCGAACAGCGTTTCGGCAGCCTTGTTCCAGTCGGTGATGATGCCGTCAGAATCGATGTCGATGAAGGCGTCGTGGGAATTGTCGAGAATTGTGCGAATCCGCGTTTCGCTTGCGCGCAGCACCTTTTCGGTCCACAGCCGATGTTGAATTTCTTCGGCAAGCTCCTGGTTTTTCTGACGCAGCTCGGCAGTGCGTTGCTCGACACGCAGCTCAAGCTCTTCATTCAAGCATTGCAGCGCAATCTGCGCCTGCTTCTTTGCCTGGATGTCTTCAATGACGGCAACAAAATAATCGGGGGTGGTGTCGATTTTGCGAAAAAGCATCACGCTCAAATTGACCCACACCACATGGCCCGCTTTGTGAACGTACCGCGTTTCAAGCGCATACGACAGCCGCGTGCCTTCGAGCAGCTGCATATTCAGGGCTTGCCAGGACGCCAGGTCTTCCGGGAAGGCGATATTGCAGGAGGCCAGCCCTGCGATCTCGTCCTGGCCGTAGCCAATGATGTCGGGCACCTTGCGATTTGCCCTCAGCCAGCAGCCATCCATGCCGATATGGGCAATGCCCACGGCTGCCTGCTCAAACGTTGCGGTAAACCGCGCTTCGCTGTCGCGCAGCTGTTTTATCCGCGACGCCGCATGACTGGCCAGGGTCTCCTTGCTGATCTGGTCGTCGACCATCGACGCAAAATACCTTAACGCGACAATTTGCGCCGCGCTCAGGCTGCGTGGTTTGTGATCGATGAGGCAGAACGCGCCCAGTACCAAGCCATCCGGGCTGCGGATCGGATGACCTGCGTAGAATTGAATGAACGGCTCACCGGTGACGAGCGGATTGTCCTTGAAGCGCTCATCGAGCCACGCATTCTCGATGATCAGCACATCGCCCTGAAGGATGACATGGGCGCAGAATGCCATGGACCGGGGTGTTTCCGTCACCGCCAGCCCATGCCTGGACTTGAACCATTGACGCTCGGTATCGACCAGAGACACAACAACGGTCGGCATGTCGAAGAACTGCGCAGCCGTCCTGGTAATGCGGTCAAAACGTTCTTCTGGCGCAGTATCGAGAAGGTTCAGCGCACATAAGGCATCGAGTCGCTCGGCTTCGTTGTCAGGTATCGGTGTCATCATGCGTCGTAATACCATGTTAAATTTCAAAATTTTCTTATGTCGTCGAAATCATCGGCCGGGCCACACATGATTGCGCTAAGGAAATAACACTATATTAACGGTAATTTAAGAAAATTTCGCTTTTATGGCGTTTATTTAAACGATTAGCGTGTCAATACCGACACGGGCCTGGAACCGGGTAGCCTGAACTGGCGGATTGAGCGGCAAAAACGGGCGGACATCCCTCTCATCGAGCCCGATGGTCCGCTTCCCATCCATCGTCACCTTCAACGTCGAATTATTTCTGCACGCATCGAGCACGACGCGTTCGATACCCGGCTCGCACGTTTCAAACCCGTAACGTTTTTTGCAAGTATCCGGCGCGAAACCGGTAAAGCTGCCCAAGCAATCGTAAAACACCTTGCGCACTTTACCGGTGGTGCACCGCTCTTTCGGCTCGTCCCTGCCGTCCTGCAATCCGGAATCATCGGCAGATGGTTTCACCAGCGTTGCATCGTAACCAAGCGCATCGACTTGCGCCGCCAGCTGTTTCGTATAGCGAGAAAACACCGGATGCCAGCGATCGCCGGCCGGAATGGCGGCCGCGATATAGCGCAGCACGGCCAGGTTGCGCACCGCTTTGCGCAGCAAGTCATCGCCCAGTCTGACCGCGACAGTCATTCTGAACGCACCCAGTACGCCGGTTTCCTCGACCAGGTCATGTTCCCGCGCGATCGAAGCGGCCGTGTAACTCGAATACATGGTGCCGTTGCGATACGCATTTTCGGGATTGGTCTGCATGCCGCAGGCAGCACAGCCCTCCGGATCGGATTCGCCGATCACGACCAGGATATTCTTCAGTTCCGGATAGGCCGCAAGCACCTTGAAGCCGTCGGTGATGCGCCTGAGGTGGATGCCCATTCCCATCTGCACCACCCCGTTGGCGACTTTGGGCAAACCCTTGGCGTGAAACGCCACGAAGTCCAGCGGCGCACCGGTCTTGCCGGTGGCGAAATTAGTTTCGCGCAGCACGTGCCTGAGGAAATTGTCATAGGACTTGCCGGTGCCTGCCGTGTGCGGCCCGCCCATGCGCGCCGTCGGCAAGGCGCGCTTGACGGCGTCCGACGCAAAGTCATACATCTTGAAGAATTCCAGCCGTCCGCCGGGTGCCACCAGGTAGTCGCCATCCGGTTCATTCTACAATTCCCATTACCAGCTTTCGACCTCGGCCCGGCCATAGCGGGCAACGCAGTGCGTGACCCATTGGTAGATCAGTTCCGACCGCTTGGCATAATCCTTGGGCGGATAGGCCCAGCCGGTCATGATGTCCTTGTACGGCGCACCTGTATCTTGTGCGCCACGCGACCGGGTAAGGAGAGCATGGTGAAATCAGCCATGGCGCTGTTGGCCGGCCTGCTGTTTGGCCTTGGCCTCATTTTCTTCGGCATCACCCGCCAACATGACTCAAGACGCCCACCGCCTGACCTGGAATACAGGCGGCAGTTTCCGGCAATCCGACTTGAGCCAATGGTCAGTTTTATGATTTTCATGCAACAAGTGGAGCGCCGCTGCTGCGCTTGCAAATATGAATAATCGCGCTGCAAGTATATGGAAGTCGTATAACTTGCAAGAATGGTTAAAAGCACATGCGCACCGCTCACCGACGTGACTATTTCGGGACTGTTACAAGCGCGAAACATTTGTACGGTGTACTTGAGGCAAGATTTGCCTATCCTGCCAGGCCTGGCGCCACTTTCCGACTTTTATCCGACTTTTATTCCGACTCTCATCATGACGACTCCCCACCGTTTGCCTTTTCTGCTCACCCGCGGCGTGCTGTCCGGCGCCATCCTCGGCGCGCTCGCCGGCCTGGCCCCGCCGGCGCTGGCGCAAACGGGCGCCGCGCCCGTCGCCGTCGCCAAGCCGCCGCTGAAAAAAGCGGACACCGAGGCGGCGCCGGCCGCAATGGCAGCAACGGCGGCGGCGGCCGAGGCCAGCGTCGACGCCACCGTCACGGTGACCGGCAACCGCCCCACCAACCGCATCGACCGCCAGGTCCACGACGTCAAGAACGACGTCAGCGCCACCAACAGTTCGGCCGCCGACGCGCTGAACAACCTGCCGTCGGTGGCGGTCGACCCGGACGGCACGGTGACGCTGCGCGGCAGTACCCGGGTGCAGATCTACATCGACGGCAAGCCGTCGGCCATGCTGCAAGGCGATAACCGCGGCGCCACCCTGAACGCGATGCCGTCCGAGGACATCGAATCGGTCGAAGTGATCAACAATCCGGGCGCGCAGTTCGGCAACGAAGGCGGCGGCGGGCCGATCCTGAACCTGGTCATGCGGCGCAACCGCAAGCCGGGCGGGTTCGGCGCCGCCAGCGCCAACGGCGGCACGGCCGGCCGCTACAACTCGGCCCTGTCCGGCAGCTACAACAGCGGCGCTTTCGGCCTGCAGGGCGGCGTCAACCTGCGCCACGACGGCCGCAATACGACGCATGAAAACGACCGCGTGCGGATCGACCCGGTCACCGGCGTCACCACCCACAGCACCCAGGACGGCAGTTCGAGCGGCCTGCGCAATTCGGCCGGCCTGAACACGGCAATGACGTACAAGCTCGGCGACAAGGACACGCTTGCCGCCAACCTGGCGTTGTCGCGCAATGGCAACGACGGCCGCGCGCAGGAGCGCTACGTCAGCTTCGGCGCGGACGGCGCCGCCAACAGCGATTACGTGCGCGCCAACCGCAGTTCCGGCAACAGCGACAGCGCCACCTGGGGCGCGCGCTACGACCACAAGGGCGAGGTGAGCGGCGAAACGATGAAGTTCGACCTGCGCGTGTCCTCGATGACCAACGACAGCGGCAGCGCCTATTCGAACGCGTACGCGATCCGCCCGCCGCGCGCGCTGGACAACCAGAGCCGCCAGCAGAACGTCACCGAAAACCGGATGGTCGACTTCACCGGCGACTACGAGCGGCCGGTCGACCAGGCTTTCGTCAAGCTTGGCTACAAGCTGGCCAGCCACAAGAACAGCTTCGATACGCGCTACACCAACATCGACATCGCGACGCTGGCCGAAACGGCGAACACGGCGCGCAGCAACCGCTTCGAGCTCGACGAGACCACGGTGGCGCTGTACGGCTCCTGCCAGATGCGCATCAACGCAGCCTGGAGCGCGGTCGCCGGCCTGCGCACCGAACTGACCAGGATGAATTTTTCGCCGATGAACGGCCAGCCCGATGTGGGCACCCGCTACGTCAATGCCATTCCCAGCCTGTTCGTCACCTACCGGCTGTCGGACAGCACCAACATTCGCTTCAGCTACGCGCACCGGATCCGCCGGCCCGGCGCGGGCGACCTCAATCCCTTCGTCGTCTACCGCGACGAGTTCAACGTCTCGTCGGGCAATCCCAACCTGAAGCCGACCAACACCGACTCGTTCGAACTGGGCTACGAGTCGCGTATTGGCGTGCTCGACACCAACCTGCGCGGCTACTACCGCAAGGACACCGGCCTGATTTCGGAACGTAAAGCCTTCATCAGCGACACCGTCATCCTCACCACCAAGGACAACGCCGGCAGCAACCAGTCGGGCGGACTCGAATTCACCTTGAGCGGCAAGCTGCTGCCGAAACTGTCGCTCAACACCAGCGGCAACCTGGCGTACACCGAGCAGCGCATTTTCGCCAGCATCAGCACCGGCGAGACGAAACGCCACGCAGTGTCGCTGAGCGGGCGGGCGCGCATCAACTACCAGCTGTCGGACGACGACCAGCTGCAGGTGGCCGTCAACGGCCAGGGCAAGACGCTCAATGGCCAGGGTGTCCGCCAGCCGAACGTCACCACCAATGTCAGCCTGCGCCACGCGCTCACGCCGGCGCTGAGCCTGGTGCTGAACGTCACCGACGTCTTCAACGCCAACAAGATCGAGACCATCACCGATACCGACCTGCTGAAAGAGAGCAGCATCCGCCGCTCCGCCGGGCGCATCGCCTACTTCGGGCTGTCGTACCGTTTCGGCGGCGCTGCCGGCGCGGCGGCGGGCCGGCGCGGCATGGGCCAGAACCGCGGCGATGGCGCCGGCGCCGGGTTTGGCGCGGAGCCACGCGGCTGAGCGACCGACATCAAGCATCAGCGAGGCGTGCGTCCACATCGATCATCTGGCTGCCGCTCAAAAAGGTGTCGTGTCCGTTGATCGAGTTTGCTTCAGCCAGTTTTCGAGAAATTGCACGCATACCCGGACGTTCGCCGTGGTTTCCAATCGCGCCGGATAGATTGCCCACACGTGCGCTTCTTGCTTGTACTGCGGAAGTATCCTGATCAGACGCCCATCGGCCAGATTCTGGCCGACATCCCAGACCGAGCGCAGTATGATGCCATGACCATCCATCGCCCACTGGTGCACCAGTTCTCCATTGTTTGTCGACAGCGCGCCCCTGACGCGGACCGCTTCCGGGCCCTGCGGCCCGTTGAACTTCCAGCGCCCGAAATCCTGGTCGCGCTCGCGGATCACGATGCACTGGTGCCGCGACAGGTCGGCCAGTTGCTGCGGCATGCCGTTGCGCGCCAAATACGACGGCGACGCGCACAGAACGCGGGCGTTCTGTGCGATCTGCCGGGCGATCAGATGCGGCTCCTGAACTTGTCCCACACGAATATCGAGGTGAAATCCTTCGGCGATCAGGTCGACCGGCCGGTCCAGCAGCTCGAGCTGCACTTCCAGTTCGGGATAGGCGCGCACCAGCGCGGACATGGCCGGCGCGACCCGGTTCCTGCCGAATCCTGAACTGGTGCACAAACGAAGCAGTCCGCGCGGCACGCTCCCCTGCTGGGAAATCGCTTCCCCAAGCTGGTCGACGTCCGCCAGGATGCGCTGCGCCCACTGGTGAACAACCGCGCCATGGTCGGTCAACCAGACCTTGCGCGTGGTCCGATGCAGCAAACGCACCTGCAAAGTCTTTTCCAGAATGGCAATGCGCTTGCTCACGAGCGCGTTGGAAACCCCCAGTTCCAGCGCCGACGCGGCGAAACTGCATTTGCGCACGACGACGCAGAACAGGTCGAGATCCTCCAGCAAAGGCTGGTTGACTTTACGGTCGGAGCGCACGAAAGCCACTTGCGTCAATGTCATTGTTCACGAATCGTGTTCTCCATCATTACGAATAGCATGATTATATCTTCCGCCATATCCGGTAACATCACGCCGTTCTCTCACTTTTCCTGGTTAATCAAGGTCCCAAAATGAAAACCCATCACATTGCCGTCATCGCCGGCGACGGCATCGGCAACGAAGTCATGCCGGAAGGCTTGCGCGTGCTGCAGGCTGCCGCGCGCAAATTCAACATCGCGCTCGAATTCACCACGATGGAGTGGGCCAATTGCGCGTACTACCTCAAGCACGGCCAGATGATGCCGGACGACTGGCGCCAGCGCCTTGACGGCTTCGAAGCGATTTATTTCGGCGCCGCCGGCATGCCGGACCTGGTGCCCGACCATATTTCGCTGTGGGGTTCGCTGATCAAGTTTCGCCGCGATTTCGACCAGTACGTCAACCTGCGCCCGGTGCGCCTGATGCCGGGCGTGCCGTGCCCGCTGGCCAACCGCAAGCCGGGCGACATCGACTTCTACGTCGTGCGCGAGAACACCGAGGGCGAATATTCTTCAGTGGGCGGAAAGATGTTCGACAATACCGACCGCGAATTCGTGGTGCAGGATGCGATCTTCACGCGCAAGGGAACCGACCGGATACTGAAGTACGCATTCGAGCTGGCGCAAAGCCGCCCGAAAAAGCACCTGACGTCGGCGACGAAGTCAAACGGCATTTCCATCAGCATGCCGTACTGGGACGAGCGTGTCGAAGCGATGGCGCCATCGTACGGCGACGTGCGTTGGGACAAATATCATATCGATATCCTGTGCGCGCGGTTCGTGCTCTCGCCGGAGCGCTTCGACGTCGTGGTGGCCTCAAACCTGTTTGGCGACATCCTGTCCGATCTCGGCCCGGCCTGCACCGGCACCATCGGCATCGCACCGTCGGCCAACCTGAATCCGGAGCGCACGTTCCCGTCATTGTTTGAACCGGTGCACGGCTCGGCGCCCGACATTTTCGGCAAGAACATCGCCAATCCGATCGGCATGATCTGGTCCGGCGCGATGATGCTCGACTTCCTTGGCAACGGCGATGCAAACTACACGGCCGCGCACGACGCAATCATGAAGGCAATCGAAACCGTGCTGGTGCAGGGGCCGAATACACCTGACCTCGGTGGCAGTGGCAATACCACCGACGTCGGGAAGGCAATTGCCGCCGCGCTTTAAGGGCGACAAAGGGCGACAATCGGGTTCAGACTTCGGTCTGAGCCTGTTCGGTCCGCGCCTGTTCGGTCTGCGCCTGATGCAGCGCTCCGTTGTATGACGCAAAGTACGAGCTCTGCTGCATTTCAATCCCCGGATTCAACCCTGAAAGCGCTGTTCGGCCAAGCCGACGACGTCGGTGGCGAAGCTGAACACGCCGCCCGACTTTGGCGCGTCCGCCACCTCGGCCTTCGACAGCCACTGGCGCGCGCTGGTGGCGTAGACGGTGTCGAGCAAGGGCCCGCCGAAGGCCAGGCAGGTCGGCTGCGGCGCGGCCAGCATGATGATCCGCCCGACGTTGCCGGCCGGCGTGTAGCGCACCAGCCGGCCGGCGCCCCGGCGCGCGTTCCACAGATGACCTTCGGCATCGACGGTGGAGCCGGCCGGTTCGCCCTGTTCGCCGCTCAGGTCGGCAAACACGCGCTGTTCGCCGATGTCGTCGCCGTAGTCGCAGCTGCGGATCACCCCGGCCTGGGAGTCGCAGTAATACATGGTGGCGCCATCGGGACTGAAACAGATGCTGTTGGCAATCGCCACCTTGCCAAGCGGCAGCTGCTCGAGCGTCAGGTCACGGTTGAGGCGGTAAAAACTGCCGACCGCTGCACGCGGATCGCTGTCCTGGTTGAACATGCCGAACACGAACCGGCCCTGGCGGTCGCAGCGGCCGTCGCTGATGCGGGTGCCCGCCAGTTCCGGCTCGACGTCGCAGATGCGCTCGATTTTCCCGGTCGACAAGGTAAAAAAGGCCAGCCCGCTGGCCAGCCCCAGCAGCAATCGGTCGTCGTCAGGCGTCAGCGCGAACGACGCCAGCCGTTCCGGCGTCGGCCAGCTGCGGGTGGCGTTGGTGGCCGGCGTGTGCGCCCACAAGGTCGAGGCCGGAATGTCGGTCCACAGCAAGCGTTCGGTGCGAACGCACCACAGGGCGCACTCGCCCAGTTCGTTCTTGGCATCGATGACCAAATTCATCATGCGGTACTTTCGACGGAAAATTTGAAGCGTGATTCGGTCAGGTAGCGCTCGCCCGGACGCAGGATGGTGTCGGGGAAATCGGGCTGGTTGGGCGAATTCGGAAAATGCTGGGGCTCAAGGCAAAAACCGCTGCGGGGCAGGTAGCGGCGGCCCTTGCCGGCCAGGCTGCCGTCGAGGAAATTGCCGCTGTAAAACTGCACGCCAGGCTCCTCGGTGAACAGTTCGAGCACCCGGCCGGATGCCGGATCGCGCACCCGCGCGGCCAGGCCCATGCGCGCGGGCAGCTTGTCGAGCACAAAATTGTGGTCGTAGCCGGTGCCGTGACGCAACTGGTCGCCGCCATCACCGCTACATTTGTTGATGCGCGCGCCGATCGGGGTTGCGGAACGGAAGTCGAACGGCGTGCCGATCACCGGCGCCAGCACTCCGGTCGGGATCAGCGCGCTGTCGACCGGGGTAAACATGTCGGCCCGGATCATCAGTTCATGGGCCAGAATGTCGCCGTGGCCGGCAAGGTTGAAGTAACTGTGCTGGGTCAGGTTGACGGGCGTTGCGCGGTCCGTCACGGCCGAGCAGCGCATCACCAGTTCGTTGTCGTCCGTCAGCTCGTAGCACACCGTTACCTCGAGCCTGCCCGGAAAACCCATCTCGCCGTCAACGCTGGTGTAGTGCAGGGTCAGCCCTTCCTGGTCAAGCTGGGCGTGCCATTTGACCTTGTGAAAGCCGGCAACGCCGCCATGCAGGCTGTTGGCGCCGTCGTTGGCATCGAGTTCGAACGTGTCGCCGTCTAGCGCGAAGCGGGCGCCGGCAATGCGGTTGCCGTAGCGGCCGATCAGGGCGCCGAAGTACGGGTTGTCGGCCAGGTAGGGTTCCAGGGTAGTGAAGCCGAGCACGACGTCGGCGAGCACGCCGTCGCGGTCGGGCGCATGCAGTTCGGTGACGATGGCGCCGAAATCGATGATTTTCGCCACCATGCCGTTGGCATTGGTGAGCGTGAACTGGCTAACAGCGGCGCCGTCCGGCATCTGGCCGAACGGCGCCTGGAGCATCTTGTCTTGCATGCCAGGCTCCTTCAGTTGATCGATGCGCGGCCAAACAGCGGCATGCCCTGTTCGTCCCGGCGCAAACGTTTGACCAACGTATGGCGGTCAGGTTTCCACAATCGGTCGCCGACGATATTGGTGCAGGTGCGCGCATGGTACACCAGCATCACGATATCGCCATCTTCGGCGAAAGTAAAGCTGTTATGCCAAGGGCCATACATCCCATGCTCGTAACAGGTGCCAGGCACCGGTTCGAGCGATATGCATGCTCTTGAACTATCTTAACGAGCCAAGCAACATTATTGTAATCATTAATTTTGCTAATCCGACATCGAAACAGGTGTCGGTGGCGGCGACTGGCCGTAAAAAAGCCCGCGCATCGGCGGGCTGGCAATCCGTTTCGACACGGTGTCGCCGGTTATCAGGCCCGGTCTTTCTGGCGATTGCCATGCAGCGCCTGGCGCGACAGCTTGCGCCGGGCCGCCTGATCGAAGCGGGCGCGCTGCTCGTCGGTGGCCGGATCGAGCGGTGGAACCGGCACCGGCTTGCGGTCGGCGTCCACCGCCACCATCGTGAAATAGCAGCTGTTAGCATGCCGGATCTTGCGCTGCTGGATGTTTTCAGTGACGACGCGGATTCCCACTTCCATCGAACTGGTGCCGGTATAGTTGACCGACGCCAGGAACGTCACCAGTTCGCCGACGTGGATCGGCTGCAGGAACATGACCTGGTCGACCGACAGCGTGACGACGTAACTGCCCGAATAGCGGCTGGCGCAGGCATAGGCGACGCTGTCGAGATACTTGAGGATGGTGCCGCCGTGGACGTTGCCGGAAAAATTGGCCATGTCCGGCGTCATCAGGACCGTCATGGTCAACTCGTGGGTGGGCCTGCCTTGTGTATCGTTCATGAGGATAAGGCCGATGACGATCGGCGTGCCGTGGTGTGGTGTGGTGTGGGTTACATGGTGACAGAAGACCGTCTTCCGTCATCGGACAACGAATGTCCGAATATATCTGCCGCTACTGAACATGCAACGCGTTCATGCGTTGCGGGTCTCGGCCGGATCGTCGGACGGTGCGACCGTATTTTAGCCGATATGTTTTAGCCGATGTATTTCAACCCATGATTTCAACCCGCAATGTAAATTGCGCGGAAGTCGTTGACGTTCGTCAGCGTCGGCCCGCAGATGACCGAGTCGCCCAGCGCCTGGAAGAAGCCATGGCCGTCGTTGTTGGCCAGGCGCTCGCGCGGCTTGACGCCAAGCGCCCAGGCGCGCGCCAGCGTATCGGGCGCCAGACACGCCCCTGCGATCTCTTCCTGGCCGTCGACGCCGTCGGTGTCGCAGGCGATTGCGTGAATGCCGGCCTGGCCGTTCAAGGCGACGCCGAGCGAGAGCAGGAATTCGACGTTGCGCCCGCCGCGTCCATCGCCGCGTACCGTGACGGTGGTTTCGCCGCCCGACAGCAGGATGCATGGCGGCGTGAACGGCTGGCCGTGGCGCGCCACCTGCAGCGCGATGCCGGCCATGACGATGCCGACGTCGCGCGCCTCGCCTTCGATGCTGTCGCCGAGTATATGGGTCGGCACGCCGGCCGCGCGCGCCACCGCCGCCGCCGCTTCGAGCGCCATTTGCGGCGTCGCGATCATCCGCGTTTCGCTGTTGGCCAGGCGCGCATCGCCCGGCTTGATTGATTCGCCGCGCCCGCTTTCCAGCAGCGCGCGCACCTTGTCCGGCACGTCGATGGCGTACCGGCGCAGGATCGCCAGCGCGTCAACGCAACTGGTGCGATCGAACGTGGTCGGCCCGCTGGCGATGTCGGCCGGGTCGTCGCCCGGCACGTCGGAAATGAGCAAGGTGACCACTTTGGCCGGGAAACACGCGGCCGCCAGCCGGCCGCCCTTGATCGCCGACAGGTGGCGCCGCACGCAGTTCATCTCGCCGATGGTGGCGCCGCTTTTGAGCAGCGCCTTGTTGATCTGCTGCTTGTCGGCCAGCGCCAGGTCGTCGTCCGGCAGCACCAGCAGCGACGAGCCGCCGCCTGAAATGAGGCAGATCACCAGGTCGTCGGCGGACAGCCCCGCGACCAGGTCAAGGATGCGGCGCGCCGCGGCCAGCCCGGCCGAGTCAGGCACCGGATGGGCCGCTTCGACGATCTCGATGCGTTCGCACGGCACCGCGTAGCCGTAGCGCGTCACCACCAGGCCGGACAGCTCGCCGGCCCAGTGCTGCTCAAGAACGCGGGCCATTTCGGCCGACGCCTTGCCGGCGCCGATCACCAGCGTGCGCCCGCGCGGCGGCGCCGGCAAATGCGGCGGCAGGCAGTGCGACGACTGCGCCGCTTCGACAGCGGCGTCGAACATCGCCCGCAGCAAAAGACGGGGTTCAACGCTGGGTTCAACGCGGGGTTCAGGCATACGCACTCCAAAAGAAGATGATTTGTTCGTGGACCGGCGCGCCGGCGTCGTCAATGGACATCAACTCGAGCGCGCATCAGCACCGCATGATCCCATGCTTTGCCGCCGTGCGCCGTAGTTGTTGAACAATTCAATTTCAAGGCGGTGGCGATGTCGGGCAGCGCCGGCCCGATCGCCGGCGCGCAGATGACCGTGTGCGTCCGACGTGGCGCAGGCGGATCTTCCGTGTGGCATTGTCAACGGTCAAAGGCCGGCGCTCAGCGCTCGAAGCTTGGCCGCGACGCGCCCCTTCGCTTGGCGTGATTCAGAACGCGTGCCGCACTCCCAGGTTGAAGGCGCGGTCGCCGGTGCCCGCCTCGGTGTTGTTCGCCACCGTGTAGCCGGCGCCGTTCTTGTTGCTGATCGAACCGTAGGCCGTGTACAGGTTGGTGCGTTTCGACAGCGGATACAGGTAGCCGACACCCCATGCACGAGCATCCTGGTTGAAAACAGTCTTGTCGTTCTTGCGCATCACCGACGCCATCAGGGTGCCGGTGCCGATCGGCGCGGTCACGCCCAGCAGCACTTCATTGCCGTCGGTCGAGGCCGTCGGCGCCACACCGCCGAACGGATTGTCAGGGTTACCCAGCGGCGCGCTGTTGTTGCCTTTGTCGACGCCGTAGGCGACGTAGGCCTTGACGACGCCAAAATCATAATTGGCCGTCAGCAGCTTGTTGGTGGCGACCCCGCGCAGCTCCGGGGTTGCACCAAGCGTCGAGTTCTTGTTGTTGTACACCAGCCGAAGGTTCAGCGACCCCAACGTATAGCCGACCGAGGCGCCAGTCTGGCGGCCTGCCGAGGCGCTGCCGGACTGTTCGCCCGGGCTGTACATGAGTTCGCCGGTAATGCCCATGGTTGGCGGCGCCGTGTACATCAAGGTGTTGCTGGCCCGAACGTTAGTGCCCGAGTCCGGGAACAGGTTCTTCGATGTGCCGGCGAAACCGGTGCCGAACGGATCGCCGACCTGCAACAGTGCGTTGTGCCAGGGGGTGAACTGACGCCCGATGGTCAGGGTTCCCACCGGGCTTTTGAGGCCGACATAAGCCTGGCGGTTGAACAGGGTGCCGGCCGCATCGATTTCACCGGTGTCGATCCGAAAGCCCGATTCGAGGTTGAAGATGGCGGACACGCCGCCGCCGAGGTCTTCGGTGCCGCGAAAGCCGAGGCGCGAGTAGGATCCGACGCCGCTGGTCAGTTTGCTGGTTGCGCCCGCGGCGCCGCCGCTTTCGCGCACCACGCCGGCATCGACAATGCCGTAGATCGTCACGCCGCTCTGGGCCGATGCCGCGCCTGCGCAGGCGGCCAACACGGCCGCGGTCAAAATATTCTTGTTCATGTCGCTGTTCCTTTTCGTGTGAGTCGCTCTTGGAAGAACGGCCCGAATTGCCAATCGCGGGCCGTTGCTGGTTCTTTGACCAACACCGGCTGCAATCAGTTCAGGCGATCTCGCACAAGAAAAGGGCGTATTGATGCTGTTGAAGAGAAACACGTTGCCGCTGTGGCATCGCGCGCACTGCCGTCAACTCCCGTTGAATCTGCTTTTTTGCGACGCAAAAATGTCCCACAGCGCAATGAACACGGCAGCGACCACGGGGCCGATGACAAAGCCGTTCAGCCCGAAAATGGCCATGCCGCCGATGGTGGAGATGAGGACAAGGTAATCGGGCATCTTGATGTCCTTGCCGACCAAAACGGGACGCAGCACATTGTCGATCATGCCGATCACCAGCACGCCGAATGCGGTGAGGATCGCCCCTTTCCAGATGGCGCCGATGGCGAACAGATAGAGCGCCACCGGGCCCCAGACCAAGGCGGCGCCAACCGCCGGCAGCAGCGACAAAAACGCCATCACCACCGCCCACAGCAGCGCCGCCTGGATCCCCAGCATCCAGAAGGCAAGCCCGCCCATGGCGCCTTGGGCGGCGGCGACGAGAAAATTGCCTTTTACCGTAGCCCGGATCACGGTGGTGAACTTGTCGAACAACGCCCGCTTGTGTTCGCCGCTGAGCGGCACCGCGCGCTGGATGCTGCCCGCCAGGGCACGGCCGTCCTTGAGCAGGAAAAACAGCAGGTACAGCATGATAAAGAAGCTGACGATGAAGTCGAAGGCATTGATGCCGAAATTGAACACATTGGTGGCGATGAACCTGCTGCCCTTCACCGCCGCGTCCGACAACCTGGCCTGCAGCGTGCCCATGCTGTCCATGCCGAACTGCCCCATGAGGTCATGCATCCATCCCGGCAAGGCGGCAAAGACGCTCTGCAGGAAGGCAGCAATATCGATTTCCCCCGAGACCATTTTTTGATACAAGGCCGTCCCTTCCTGCGCCAGCGAGACGGCGATCATGGTCAGCGGCAAGATCACCAGCACCAGGCAAATCGCCAGCGTGCCGAGGGCCGCCAGACCGGGCCGTCTGGTCATCCTGGCCAGCATGCGCCGGTGAAAAGGCGCAAACAGGATTGCCAGCACGGCGCCCCAGAAAATGGCGCCGAAGTACGGCATCAGGATCCAGCCGAAAGCGATGGTGGCAAGAGCCAGCAGCAGCAGAAAGGTTTTTTCCTGGAGTTCGGGATGGTTCATGACAAAAAAAGAAAATTGGAATGGACTCAGGATACCTGAATGCGCTGGTGTTTCTCTGATGATATGGAACATGGAGCACGCCCGTGGCGCAAGCCCTTCATCAGCCCAGGTGTCGTACCGGACGAAGCATTTCTGGTGACTGCATTAGAATAATCTTTCGTACCGGGTCGCTGCCGCCCTTCACCATCCTCGCCCCGGCTCCGGCCCCGGCCACGGCCACGGCCACGGCCACGCACAATGCGGGCCAATCGCCGAGGATGTCAATACAGAGTAAAGGATGCAAACAAGATGAATGCGAACGAGATGGATGCGAACAAGATGGACGACCTGAGCGATGTGACAATTTCGCGCCGGGACCTGTTGATCATCGGAGCAGCAGGTGCGGTATCGGCGGCTGTTCTGCCGTCGCTCGCCGGCGCCCAAAACGGCGCCGGTTCCGGCCCGCCCGGCCTGCCCTTGGCGCCATCGAAAGTAGCGTTCATGGTCAACGGCAAGGCGCACACACTTGCGCTCGATACGCGCACCACCCTGCTCGACGCCTTGCGCGAGCACCTGCAGCTGACTGGCACCAAGAAGGGCTGCGACCATGGCCAGTGCGGCGCCTGTACCGTCATCGTCGATGGCCGGCGCATCAATTCCTGCCTGAGCCTTGCCGTGATGCACGAGGGGTCAAGCATCACCACCATCGAGGGCCTCGGCACGCCCGACAAGCTGCACGCCATGCAGGCGGCTTTCGTCAAGCACGACGGCTACCAGTGCGGTTATTGCACGCCGGGACAGATCTGTTCGGCGGTGGCGGTGCTCGATGAAATCAAGCAAGGCATCCCGAGCCACGTCACGGCCGACCTGAACGCCCGGCCGCAAATGAGCGCTGCCGAAATTCGCGAGCGCATGAGCGGCAACCTGTGCCGCTGCGGCGCCTACTCGAACATCATCGACGCGATCACCGAGGTGGCGGGGAGGACCGCATGAAGGCGTTTACGTACCAGCGCGCGCGCACCCCGGCCGAAGCCGCGCAGGCCGCAGCGCGCACGCCGAACGCCAGGTTCATCGCCGGCGGCACCAACCTGCTCGACCTGATGAAGCTCGAAATCGAAACGCCCACCCACCTGATCGACGTCAACGGCCTCGCGCTCGACAAGATCGAGCCGCTGGCCGGCGGCGCGCTACGCATCGGCGCGCTGGTGCGCAACGCCGACCTGGCGGCCGACGCGCGCGTGCGGCGCGACTACGGCGTGCTGTCGCGCGCCTTGCTGTCGGGCGCCTCGGCCCAGCTGCGCAACAAGGCCACCACGTCGGGCAACCTGCTGCAGCGCACGCGCTGCCCGTATTTTTACGACACCAACCAGCCATGCAACAAACGCGCGCCGGGCAGCGGTTGCTCCGCCATTGGCGGCTTCAGCCGCCAGCTGGCCATCATCGGCGTCAGCGACGCCTGCATCGCCACCCATCCGAGCGACATGGCGGTGGCGATGCGGGCGCTGGACGCGGCAATCGAGACGGTGCGGCCGAATGGATCGGTGCGCACGATTCCGATTGCCGACTTTTATCGCCTGCCCGGCAACACGCCGCACATCGAAACGGCACTCGAACCTGGCGAACTGATCACCGCGGTGACGCTGCCCAAGCCGGTCGGCGGCCAGCATTTCTATCGCAAGGTGCGCGACCGTTCCTCGTATGCATTCGCGCTGGTGTCGGTGGCGGCGGTCATCCAGCCCGACGGCAGCGGACGGGTGGCGCTGGGCGGCGTCGCCCACCGGCCGTGGCGCATCGAAGCTGCCGAGCGCTACCTGCCGAGCGGTGCAAAAGCGCTGACCGACCAGTTGCTGGCCGGCGCCAAACCGGGCGCCGACAACGCATTCAAGATCCCCCTGATCCAGCGCACCTTGTCGGCCGTGCTGTCCGAAGCGAAAAAAGGCTGACCAAATGAAATTTACCACCCCCGCCACCACCAACCCGATCGACCAGTTGAAGATCATCGGCCGCCCGGTCGACCGTATCGACGGTCCGCTGAAAACCTGCGGCGCGGCGCCTTACGCTTATGAACAGCACAAGGCCGCGCCGCACGCCGCGTACGGCCACGTGGTCGGCGCGGCCATCGCCAAGGGCCGCATTGCCTCGATCGATCTGACCGAGGCGCGGCGCGCGCCTGGCGTGATCACCATCGTCACCGCCGAAACTGCGGGCAAGCTGGGCAAAGGCAAGTTCAATACCGCCAACCTGCTGGGCGGACCAGCCATCCAGCACTACCACCAGGCGATCGCACTGGTGGTTGCCGAAACGTTCGAACAGGCGCGCGCCGCCGCCAGCCTCGTGCGGGTAAAGTACGACATCGAAAAAGGCAAACACGACCTGGCCAAGGCCAAGGACGGCGCCGGCAAGCCGAAAGAGGACAAACCCGATTCGAAAACGGGCGACTTTTCCGGCGCCTTCGCCCGCGCGCCAGTGCAACTCGACGCCCATTACACCACGCCCGACCAGTCGCACGCGATGCTTGAGCCGCACGCCTCGATCGCTGCCTGGGACGGCGACAAGCTGACGGTGTGGACATCGAACCAGATGATCGACTGGAGCCGCGGCGACCTGGCGACAACGCTTGGCGTGCCGAAAGCAAACGTGCGCCTGATGTCGCCCTACATCGGCGGCGGCTTCGGCGGCAAACTGTTTTTGCGCGCGGAAGCGCTGCTGGCCGCCCTTGGCGCGCGCGCGGCGAAGCGGCCAGTCAAGGTGGCGCTGAGTCGCCCGCTGGTGTTCAACAACACCACCCACCGTCCGGCCACCATCCAGCGCATCCGCATCGGCGCCACGCGCGACGGCAAAATCACCGCCATTGGCCACGAGTCGTGGTCAGGCGACCTGCCGGGCGGCAAGCCCGAATTGGCGGTGATGCAAACACGGCTGCTGTACGCCGGCGCCAACCGCATGACAGCGATGCGCCTCGCCGTGCTCGACCTGCCCGAAGGCAACTCGATGCGCGCCCCGGGTGAAGCGCCCGGCCTGATGGCGCTGGAAATCGCCATGGACGAGATGGCCGAAAAACTCAAGATCGATCCCGTCACCTTCCGCATCCTCAACGACACCAAGGTCGATCCGGAAAAACCCAGCCGGCCGTTCTCCCAGCGCCGCCTGATCGACTGCCTGCGCAGCGGCGCGGAAAAATTCGGCTGGAACGCGCGCAATCCCCAGCCCGGCAAAACGCGCGACGGCCAGTGGCTCGTCGGCATGGGCGTCGCCTCGGCGTTTCGCAACAACATGGTGATGAAATCGGCGGCCCGCGTGCGGCTCGACAGCAACGGCGTCGTCACCGTCGAAACCGACATGACCGACATCGGCACCGGCAGCTACACCATCATCGCCCAGACCGCCGCCGAAATGATGGGCGTGCCGCTCGACAAGGTGGTGGTGCGACTGGGCGACTCCAGTTTTCCGGTTTCGGCCGGCTCGGGCGGGCAATGGGGCGCCAACAGCGCCACCGCCGGCGTGTACGCCGCTTGCGTCAAGTTGCGCGAAGCGGTCGCCGGCAAGCTGGGCTTCGCCGCTGCCGACGCCGAGTTCGCCGACGGCCAAGTGCGCGCGGGCGCGCGCTCGGCGCCTCTGCGCCAAGCCGCCGACGCGGGCGAACTGGTGGCGGAAGACAGCATGGAATACGGCGACCTCGACAAAAAATTCCAGCAATCGACGTTCGGCGCCCATTTCGTTGAAGTCGGCGTTGACATTTACACCGGCGAAACGCGGGTGCGGCGCATGCTCGCCGTCTGCGCCGCTGGGCGCATCCTCAACCCGAAATCGGCGCGCAGCCAGGTGATCGGCGCGATGACGATGGGCGTCGGCGCCGCCCTGATGGAGCACCTCGTCGTCGACACCCGCGGCGGTTTCTTCATCAACCACGACCTGGCCGGCTACGAGGTGCCGGTCCACGCCGACATCCCGCACCAGGAAGTCGTTTTTCTGGAAGAAACCGACCCGATGTCGTCGCCGATGAAGGCCAAGGGGGTTGGCGAACTGGGCATTTGCGGGGTGAGCGCGGCGGTGGCGAATGCGATTTATAACGCCACTGGCGTGCGGGTACGAGATTATCCGGTGACGCTGGATAAGTTGTTGATGAAAATGCCGGTGGTGAGTTAGGTCACAGGAGGCAGGGGTCAGGTCACAGGGCCGGCGAATGCATCAGCTGCTTTCGGCTGAGCAACTACTTCACGCTTATCCTTCGCGTTGCGTGTAATCTTTGGTCCATGATCGCCGGGAGCCGGGAGAACACTCAGCCTCGGCGGCGTGGGGACGGCGGCTGTCGACAGCTGTTCCTTTGCCGCCGAACCATTTTTATTGCGTGTCGACGTTCGTTATTGCATCTCACCATTCTTTTCGTGCGCGCCGGCGCACTGCCAGTCTTGGCCGCGCGCCCTCTCCCGTTCACGCTGGCGCAGCACATCGATCATGACGTTGAAGGTACGGGCAAGGCGTTCGATCTCGTCGTTCGTCGTGACGGCGATCGCTGCGCGCTCGTACGCATCCTCCTTGAGCGCGTCGGCGGCCTGCGTCAGGCGGGCGATTGGACGCACGATGCTGCGCGCAAACAACAACGCGACGACCATGAACAGCAAGCCAAGCAGTACTACGCTGTAGAGGACGTTCTAAAACAATCGCCGCAATGGCGCCTCGAAGATTTCGCGCGATTCCGTCAGCACCACCACCCAGTCCTGGCCTGCCACGGAAGCATAGCCGGCATGTTCTTCGGCGCCCGGCAAGGTCGACATGTAACTGATGCTGCCCGGCTGCCTGGCCTTCACTAGGGTGCGGGCCAGGCCCGGCATGCGCAGGCTGTCGACGCGGCCTGCGAAAACGCCCGTCGGCGGCAATACGCTGCTGCGCGTTCGCACTGAGTTCGTCAAGGCTGCGATGCAGTTGCGCCGGATCCGGATAGTGGATCAGCACGCCGTCGCCGTCGATCATCAGCGGCACCCGCCCGGTACCGCTGATGGCCGCCGTCAGGATGGCGCCGAAGCTGGCCGCCTCGATGCGCAGGACCAGGACGCCGATGACCTCGTTGTGCTCGTCGACAACCGGATGGGCGTAATACATGCCCCGTTCGCCGGCTATTGCGCCAAGAATAATTCCGGACCGAAATGGCCGGCCGGCCGCTGTCTGGCGGAAGTAGTCGCGCGAGTTGAAGTCGGTGCCGACCATACCGGGCCCGGTCGACACCACCACCAGTCCGCCTGCACTCACCAGCGAAATGAGCTGCAGGCCGGGGTTGGTCCTGACCAGCACCGCCAGCCTGGCCTCGGCTTCGCCCTTGCGCGCGGCATCCGGATGCTTGAGGTAATCGAATCGCGCAGCGCCAGGCTGCCGGCATGCGAGGCGAACAGGCGCTGCGAGAAGACCTGCAGGTCCTGCGGGCGCAATGCCGGGTCGGTGTGCAGTGCCCAGTCGACCGCGCCGAGGAATGCCTGACTGGAGCGTTCCTTGCCGGCATCCTGAGCGCGCGCCATGTACGCGCTGGAAGCGCCGACCCGCGCCGGCGCTTCCAGCGGCTTGCTACCGGTAATCATCCAGTAAAGCATGGCGCCGAGCGAACAGATATCCGTCCACGGACCCTGGGCGCCGTTGCCGTACTGTTCGGGCGGCGCGTAGCCCGAAGTAACCACGTCGGCCATCGCACTGCCCTGGCCAAGCGCCACGGTGGCGCCGAAGTCGAGCAGCACCAGGCGGCCGTCGTCCTTGCGCACGTAGACATTGTCGGGTTTGATATCACGGCGCAGGAAACCGGCTAGGCCGTGCGATTGGCTTCGAAAAAACGCCCCACCCGGACGATGTTCGGGTGCCGGAAAGTGGCCAACGTGCGCGCTTCGACCAGGAACCGGTCCAACACGTCCTGGTAGAGCGCGCCATCGTGCGGCCAGCGCGGACCGACCGACTTGTCGCCAGAGCGCCGCGCAACTTTGGCCGGCAGGTATTCCTTGATCGCGACCTTGGCATTGAGGTGCACATCGGTGGCGAGGTAAGTGACGCCGAAGCCGCCCTGTCCCAATGCCGCATCGATACGATATTCGAACAGCTGAAACCCCGGCGCCAGCACCAGGGCGCTGCCGGGGCCGGTCGCAACCGCGCGCATCGGCGGCGTGGCGGTGGCCTGGCACACCACGGTCGCATCGTCCGAAATGGCCTGCGCCAGTTGCGTGGCGTCGTCGTCCGCTTTTTCGTCGTCTGTTTCGTCGTCTATTTTACCGTCTGTTGTGTCGTCTTTTTTGTCGTTTTTTTGTCGTCTTTTTTGTCGACCTCTACCGCAACCGGCGCGGCGCGGACGGTCGCATCGGCACTGTCAACTGCGCGCGCCAGGTACAAGGCGCGCAGGCGGCGCTCGATGACGACTATTTTTTCGAGCGCGCCAATGCGTCGTTCGGGCATCGCCACCCGCAGCACCGCCTGCGCCTGGCCGGCCACATCAACCTTGTCGATCGCCTCGCTGTTGCCCATCGCGTGTCCCGTCCCAAACACAGCATGCGTGTTAGCACGGCTGACCTGAAAATGATCAAAAAGTCATGCTGTCTGAGGATTGCCCTATGGCCGTAGTGACGCCATGGCGAGCACCGTCGGGTAGCTGGCATTGCCCCTACCGCGGCGCGCCTGCTGCACCGGATGTCCCGGGACTGCCGGCTTAAAACGTTCTCGCATACAATGGCAAAAACCGCATCGCCGCGATCATTTCCCGTTCGCGCCTGCGCCCTTCTCTCTTTTATCAGGAACAGCATGGATGCCAAGAACATGAAGCCGGAAAGTCTCGCCGCCCAGGCTTTGGGCTGGGTTGACGAAACCACCCGGGCAATCGCGCCGCCGATTCACACCGCCACCACCTACCTGCGCGACGAGGACAACCAGTATCGTTCCGGCCGCGTCTATTCGCGCGACCAGAATCCGTCGTACGACCAGGCCGAGGCGCTCATCACGGCGCTCGAAGGGGGCCACCAGACCTTGCTGTTCGCCTCCGGCATGGCGGCGGCGACCGCGGTGTTCCTGGCGCTGGCGCCGGGCGACCATGTGGTGGCACCAAAAGTGATGTACTGGTCGCTGCGCAACTGGCTGAAAAATTTCGCCACCGACTGGGGCCTGGTCGTCGAGTTCATCGAGATGGATTCGGCGCAAGCGCTGCAGGCGGCGATTCAGCCCGGCAAGACCAAGCTGGTGTGGATCGAAACTCCGGCCAATCCGCTGTGGACCATCACCGATATCGCCGCCACCTGCCGCGTCGCCCACGCGGCCGGCGCGCTGGTGGCGGTCGATTCGACCGTCGGCACGCCGGTGCTGACCCAGCCGCTGGCGCTGGGCGCGGACATCGTCATGCATGCGGCGACGAAATATCTCAACGGCCACTCGGACGTCATCGCCGGCAGCCTCACGGTGCGCGCCGACTCGCCGACCTGGCAACGCATTCGCGGCATCCGCGCGCAGCTCGGCGGCGTGCTGGGCCCGTTCGAAGCCTGGCTGCTCACGCGCGGCATGCGCACGCTGTATCCGCGCGTGCGCACCGCCTGCGCGTCGGCCCAGCGCATCGCCGAGTATTTCGACACCCACCCGCATGTGGCCGAAGTGCTCTATCCGGGCCTGCCTTCGTTTGCCGGCCATGCCGTGGCCGCCACCCAGATGCAGGGCGGCTTCGGTGGCATGCTGTCGATCCGCGTGAAAGGTAATGGCACAGCCGGCGCCGGCGAAGCGGCGGCGATCGCCACTGCCGCCAAGGTGCAGTTGTGGAAGCGCGCAACTTCACTCGGCGGTGTCGAGAGCCTGATCGAACACCGCGCCAGTGTCGAGGGCCCGGGTACGCCGGCGCCGGCCGACCTGCTGCGTTTGTCAGTCGGCATCGAAGACGCGGGCGATTTGATCGCCGACCTCGAAGCGGCGCTCAAGCTGGCGCACGCCTGACGCACAACGACTGGCCCGGCGCATTGCCGCCGGCTGGTCGAATCGACCGTGGCAACCTTCTGCAACCGGCGGCGACAGTGTGCGTCGGCTACAAATTGACTGGCGTGATCTTCGTGCCTTCCAGGTTCAGGTTGTACATCAGGCCGACATTCGTCAGCACCATCACCTGCACCGGACCGGTGGCGGTGGTGGTGTCGATCGTGCCGTTGGCGCCCACTTTCAAAGCCGCAACCGAGGCGTCAGCGCCAACCGTCCAGCCCTTGCTAGCGCGGAACTTGTCGAGCGCATCTTTCGTCATGAACAGGAAGACGATGGCTTTCGATTGCGCGCCGGCCTGGAAGCCGACCGACAGCGAAATCAGCTGGTAATAGCTCAGCGGCCGCCCTTTCGCGCGCAACGCCCCCCGGCCATACTCGCCGCCGACCACCAGGCCGGCGGCGAGCACGCGCGGAAACACCAGCACGCCATCGGCTTTTGCCACCAGTTCGCGGGTGCCGCCGGCCTGGGCGTACAGGCGGCTGAGCGTGCTGTTGACACCTTCGTCGATCTCGATGCGGGCAGCACCCGTGTCGGGCTTGGCCGCCGACGGCATACCGGAGGTGGTGGTGCACCCGCTGAGGGCGCCGGCGGCAACTGCCGTCGCGGCCATGGTCTTGAGCAGCACGGTAAGCTTTTGCATGAGAGTCTCCATTCGTTGATGAATCAAGAATCCGAGAGCAGGATGTTTGCAGTGCGTTGCATTGCGTTGCAGTGCGTTTGCAACCCGTCTGCAGCCAATCTGCAGTTCGTTTGCAATACATCATCCCCGTACAACAACACCCACCTTGATTTTACGCCTGCGAGACGGAGCGCGCGATACGGAACATGCGCGTGCCAGCAATAGCGTTGCGTTTCTGGCTTGGCCGGCGGCGGTTTTTAAAATCAGGGAACTGTCAGCCACTTATGCGATCAGATTGATACTGAACACATCCGTCGTGACAAAAAAATGGAGGCAGACATGCAAGAAATTCTGGTGCAAAAAATTGTAGCCAATCCGCACTATCAACAACTCGTGAAGCTGCGCACGCGCTTTGGCTGGACGCTGACGGCGCTGATGATGATCGTCTACTACGGCTTTATTCTGTTGATCGCGTTCAACAAGGAATTGCTGGCCACCCGGATTGGCGACGGCGTCATGACCTGGGGCATTCCGGCCGGCCTGTTCGTGATCGTATTTACCATCGTAATCACGCGCATTTACGTGTCGCGCGCCAACAAGCAGTTCGACGAACTGACCGAAACCATTCGCCGGGAGGTACTGTGATGACGCACTTTGACCATATCGGCGCCGCCCCGGCATTGCGAAAATCGCTGACCTGGCCGGCATTGCGGGCGCTGGCGATGCTGCTGGCATTGCTGACATTGAGCTGCGCGGCCGGCTTGGCCCGCGCCGCCGACGTCATCGGCCCTACCGTACAGCAGCCAAAAAACTGGACCGCCATCGGCATGTTCGCCGCCTTCGTCATCTTTACCCTGTTCATCACCCGATGGGCTGCCAAACGCACCAAGTCGGCCGCCGATTTCTACACCGCCGGCGGCAGCATCACCGGTTTTCAGAACGGCCTGGCGATCGCCGGCGACTACATGTCGGCAGCCTCGTTTCTCGGCATTTCGTCGGCCGTTTTCCTCAACGGTTACGACGGCCTGATTTATTCGATCGGTTTCCTGGTCGGCTGGCCGATCATTACCTTCCTGATGGCCGAACGCTTGCGCAACCTTGGCCGCTTCACGTTTGCCGACGTCGCCGCCTACCGTTTTGCCCAAACCCCGATCCGCGCCTTCGCCGCATCGGGCACGCTGGTCGTCGTCGCGTTTTACCTGATTGCCCAGATGGTTGGCGCCGGCCAGTTGATCAAGCTGCTGTTCGGTCTCGAGTACTGGATCGCCGTGGTCATCGTCGGCACCCTGATGATGGTGTACGTGCTGTTTGGCGGCATGACGGCCACCACCTGGGTGCAGATCATCAAGGCCTGCATGCTGCTGTTCGGCGCCACGTTCATGGCGGTGGCGGTGCTGGCGCAGTTCAATTTCAGCCCGGAAGCCTTGTTTGCGAAAGCGGTCGAAGTCCATCCGAAAGCACAAACCATCATGGGGCCAGGCAACTTCATCACCGATCCGATTTCGGCCATCTCTTTTGGCATGGCGCTGATGTTCGGCACCGCCGGGCTGCCACACATCTTGATGCGTTTTTTCACCGTACCGAGTGCAAAGGAAGCGCGCAAATCGGTGTTCTGGGCCACCACCTGGATCGGCTACTTCTATATTCTCACCTTCATCATCGGCTTTGGCGCAATCGTGCTGGTCGGCACTAACCAGGTATTCATGGATGCGACCGGCAAACTGTTGGGCGGCAATAACATGGCGGCGATTCACCTTGCCACGGCAGTCGGTGGCAACGTCTTCCTCGGCTTCATGTCGGCGGTTGCCTTCGCCACTATCCTGGCAGTCGTTGCGGGACTGACCCTGTCGGGCGCCTCGGCCGTTTCGCACGACCTGTACGCCACCGTTTTCAAGAAGGGGAACGCCAGCAGCGCCAGCGAATTGCACGTGTCGCGCCTGACCACGGTGGCGCTGGGGATCGTCGCAGTAGTGCTGGGCATCGTGTTCGAAAAACAGAACATCGCCTTCATGGTGTCGCTCGCATTTGCGATCGCCGCGTCCGCCAATTTCCCGGTACTGTTCATGTCGGTACTGTGGAAGAACTGCACCACGCGCGGCGCGACCATCGGCGGTTTTCTGGGCTTGTTTACCGCAGTCGGCCTGACCATCGTGTCCAAATCGGTGTGGGTCGATGTGTTCGGGTACAAGGCCGCCATTTTCCCTTACGCCTCCCCCGCGCTGTTCTCGATGACTGCCGGGTTTGTCGGGATCTGGCTGTTTTCCGTGCTCGACAAGAGCGAGCGGGCACGCATCGACCGGCTCGGCTACGAAGCACAGGAAGTACGCTCCGAAACCGGCATCGGCGCCGTCACGTCTTCTGGCCACTAGTCGTTACCACAAGTTTGGCCACCGGGTCACGCCACTGCGGTCGGCAACCAGAAAGCACCGGCCTTGCCGGTGCGGCCGGGATATTGTCAACGCTGCCCGGCACCATGGAGATAAACAACGCGATCGCCGACGCCAGAAGGGGAATCTGCCGCGAGGCGGCAGATTCCCCTCATGATCGTGGTTGACTTCGCCTCAGTCTGCTGAAGACTGCTTATGCTTATTTCGCGGCGGCAGACTGCTCTTTGGCCATTTTCAGGTGCTGTTCGACGACCGGCATCATTTTGGTGGCGGCTGCCTTCACGTCAGCATCCTTGGCTTTCGAAGAAGCCTTGACCAGCTTGTTGTGCGTTTTAGTGTGGGCAGAAACGCCGGCGTTTTTCATGTACGCCTTGTCGAAGGCGTCGCCCGACAGTTTGTCGAGCTTGGCCGCCATCGACTTGTGCGACGCGTCGAGGTCGGTCGGCATGGTGACGCCCTTGGCTTGCGCCAGCGCGATGACGTCCGCCTGCGCCGCGGTATGCTCGTCGACCATCTTTTGCGCATACGCTTTCACCTGCGGATTCTGACTTTTCGCGACCGCCATCTTTCCGGTCGCAACTTCTGCCATGTTGGCCATCGCCATATCGACGACCACCTTGTGGTCTGCCTTGGAAAGGGTCGCGGCCGCTCCGGCAACCGGAGCCGCAGCCGACGTTTGCGCCTGACTGAGAGCGGGCATCGCCAGGACGGAGGCGAGCAGCAAGCTGATCAAGGCAGTTTTTCTTTGGAACATGTTGTACTCCTTCGGTGGTTGAATGGATCGGTAAACATCGAACGTCGAGTGTCGAGTGTAATTACGTTGACATAACTCACGCGCCACGTAGCCTTTTAGCAATGGAGGCAATGGAGGCAATGAACCCGCCACACGCAACAAAGGCAAAAAGACGCCGCTGCGCTCTGTGCCTGCACAACCACCGGCACAGCGACCTGGGCGCCCTGGTTGCGCACATTGCCCACCGCGCGATCGACCGCATGCCAGGCGAACGATTCGGCGCCCGGCGCCACCGAACGCAACAGCTGTTCGGCCTGATCAAAGGGAAGCGCTGGGTCCAGCCACAGCGCCGCGTCGGCCGCGCTCAGCACAGCCGGGCGGCGATCATGCACATCGACCAGCCCCCTGCGCGTTGGCGGTCACGATGGCAAAACCGTTCGCCGGATTGGCGTTGCAGGTCAAATCATGGTCTGACTCCTTGTTCGGCGCATTGTGCGGCGCCTTTTTCGCCCGTCCATTCGTGCCAGTCATTGGCCGGGGATCGCCCTGCCCCGTTTGAGCAAACCGCTCCAGTAACGGTTGGTGATTTTTTCAAGCCGGGTGTTGATGGCAACCGGAATTTTTCCCGGGGCATTGGCCCAGGATGACCGGTGCCCCACCAAAAATATCGTCGACATACAAGACGTCGGCGTCCGCGTGTGCGTGTGCGTCTTCGCCTGCGTGCGGCACCGGCCGCCAGGTGCCGGGAGCAACGGTTGCAGCTGCCCTCGGCGTGGCTGCGGTTGAATAACTCGTTCGCCCAGGCAAAGCCGGCAAGCAGGCACGATAGGTCATTCTGGTCGATTCGTCCGCACATCGGCAAAGCGGTCCCTGTTTGGTCAATCGAACGGCACGATGAAAATGGCGAAAAAATCAAGGCAGCGGCGCAGGCAATCAACCAGGGCGCATGGACGGCTTCCGTATTGGCGCCTGGACGACAAGGGTTGCCGTAACCCGGTTGCCGTAACCCGGTTGACGGAACCATTCTCGCTGGCACCCGCCCGCGCAAGCGCGGGCGGCGAAGGTGTTGACGTGGTCTGGATTACGCCGTGCGGTAGCCGTAGTTCGGCACCGCAACTGCCGGCGCGCGCACTGCGGGAATCGCGCGCGGGGTGGTTTCGATCAATGCGCGCATACGATCGGCGGTCACCTGCCACGAGGTGCCGGCAACGATGGCGCGCATCGTATCGATCATGTCCGTCTTTTGCTGCACCGACATTTCCAGCGCGGCGTCGCATGCGGCGATGAATTTGTCGCTCGTGTCGGCAATGGCGACAACATGGCCGTACGGCACCGCCACATCGGTAATCTGGGTGCTGACGATCGGCAGTTCCGCCGCCATGTATTCCAGCACTTTGGTCGGGCTGATGAAGCGGGTCGACTCGTTGAGGGCGAACGGCATCAGGCAGACGTCCCAGCCGGCCAGAAATTGCGGCAGGGCGTCATACGATTGCTGGCCAAGATAATGGATGTTGGGGCGTTGCGGCAGGCGCGCCGGATCGATCTTGACGACCGGTCCGACCATGACCAGCTGCCAGTGTGGCCGGGCGTCGGCCAGCGCCGTCAGCAGGTCGAGATCGAAGCGCTCGTCGATGACACCATAGAAACCGAGCCGTGGGCCCGCGACGCCGGCCTGGGCAGGATGGCTGATGGTGCGCTCGAGCGCACGGCCGAAGTGGACGGCGTCGACGCTGCTCGAGAAGCAATGGGCGTTGGCGTGGCGATCGCGCTTCGCTTCGTACAGGCTCGGGCCGCCGGTGAAGACCAGGTCGGCGATTCCCAGCAAGGCAGACTCGCGCTGCAGCAATTGCTTCGGCGAGTTCTTGAAAGCGGCCAGTTCATCCATGCAGTCGTACACCACCAGCGACGGATGCAGCCCCTTCAACAACGGCAAGGCCATCGGCGTATAGAACCACACGACCGGATCTTCGCCGTCACTGACGAGGTCGGCAAGGAGCGGGCGCAGCAGCGGAATCTGGTCGTCGTGGAAGCCGACCGCGTGCGAGGACGTATGCGGCTGGCAGACGGTCACGTTGGGCGCAGCCAGCGTCTTTTTGAGAAAATCGGCGCCGTCGTGGTAAATCGGTTCTTCGACCATGATGATCTGGTAGTGCTCGGCAAGCCGGGTCAACAGCTGCTGTGGGCGCTGGAACACGAAATCCCAGCGCAAATGGCAAAACACGATAATCTTGGTCATGACGATTTCCTTTCGGCCCGGGCGGGGCGCTCGTTGATCAAAACAGCATTACTCCCCGAGCCGGACGTTGCGCGTGGCCGCGCTGATCTGCTCAAAAGGAATCTTGGGGGTCCGGTCGGCGTGCAGCAGGCCGTTGGCCTCCTGGAACGTGTCAGCGAACTGGGTATAGCAAAAGCCGCTGAACATGAAGGTCGTGTTGACGACCTCCAGCAAGCTGCGGTACAAATCGTGGAAGTTTTCTTCCGAAACGGCGCGCGAGTAGCCCCAGGTCGCGATCGCGCTCCGGGTTTTGTCGAAAGCGATGCCGCCGAATTCGGTGAGCACGATCGGCTGGCCGCGGTGTGGAAAGCCGTCGAGCGTCAAAATGCGCCCGCCCGGACGGCGCTGGTCGAACAGGGTGCGCACCGGGTCGCTCACTTCGTAGCGGGCGCGCAGTTTGACGGGGTCGCAATCGTAATCGTGGATGCCGAGGATGTCGGTGGCCGACGCTTCCCAGCCATCGTTGCCGATCACCGGGCGGGTCGAGTCGAGCGTCTTGGTCAGGTGGTAGAGCGCTTCGACCGCGTTGCGGTGGGCCTGGATCGACGTCAGGTTCGGCACGCCCCACGATTCGTTGAACGGCACCCACACGATGATGCAGGGATGGCTGTAATCGCGCTCGATCGCTTCCGTCCACTCGCGCACCAGCTGGGTGATCGCCAGCGGCGTGAAGCGGTAGGCCGAAGGCATTTCTTCCCATACCAGCAGGCCCAGCTTGTCGGCCCAGTACAGGTAACGCGGGTCCTCGATTTTCTGGTGCTTGCGCACGCCGTTGAAGCCCATCGCCTTGGCCAGCTCGACGTCGCGCTTGAGCGCCTCGTCCGACGGCGCCGTCATCAGCGTATCCGGCCAATAGCCCTGGTCAAGCACCATGCGCAGCGGATACGGACGGCCGTTGAGCATCAGCCGGTCGCGGTTGATCGCGAACGAGCGCAACGCGGTGTAGGAAAAAACGTTTTCCAGCCGGTGCCCGGCGTCGAACAGCGTCAGTTCGCAATCGAGCAAGGTCGGCCGTTCCGGGCTCCACAACAATTCGTTGCGCGAATCGTCGATGCCGGGATCGGACAGGACGATCTTGCGGATGGCTTCGTGGCCCACCAGCTTGTACAAATCGTCGGCCAGCAGCGTATTGCCATGGCGGATTTTCACCTCGACCATCAGGTCATCGCGCAGGTCGCCGCCGACCCGCACTTCGCAGCCGATTTCAAAGCCTTCGAACGACGGCGTCCAGCGCAGCGCGGCGATGTAGGTGGAGGCCACGCGCTCGAGCCAGACCGTCTGCCAGATGCCGGTGGTGCGCGGATACCAGATCGAGTGCTCCTGCAGCAGCCAGTCCTGCTTGCCGCGCGGCTTGGCCAGGTCGTGCGGATCGTCGATCGCCTGCAAGGTCACCACCTGCGGGCCGGCAGCGCGCAAGACATGGCTGATGTCGGCTGAAAACGGCGTGTGCCCGCCGGTATGGCCGGCAACGAACACGTCGTTCACCCACACCCGGGCAGAGTAATCGACGGCGCCGAAATGCAAAATCACCCGGCCGTCGCCGCGCTCGACGTCGAACCCGCGCCGGTACCAGCAGCAGGTATGAAAACCAGGGTCGCCGATGCCGCTGGCTTGCGCCTCGGGCGCGAACGGCACCTCGATCTGGTGGGTCCACTCGATCGGATCGCTCGGCCCGGTGTAGCGCCGGGCATCGTCGAAAGCAAATTGCCACGGCCCGTTGAGCGACTGCCAATGGTCACGCACGAGCTGAGGACGTGGGTACATGTGTTGAGTCATCAGTTCCTCAATGAATTGCGGAATATGGAAGAAGCAAGCCGGCACTGCCGCCGCCCGCATTGAAGCGTTTGACGACGCTGGCGCCGATGTCCGCGGCGGCGCCCTTGCGGCACAGGGCCACGCAGGCGCCGCCGAAGCCGGCGCCGGTCAGCCGGGCGCCGTGCACGCCATCGGTGGCGCACAGCAGCGCGACCAGGCTGTCGAGCGCGCCGATCGAGACTTCGTAGTCATCGCGCAGGCTGGCGTGCGAGGCGCTCATCAATTGGCCGAAATGGGCGGCACTGACGCCGCCGATGGCGTCGAGCACGCGCAAGTCTTCGCTGACGACATGGCGGGCGCGCTGGCGCAGCGGTTCCGGCAACGCCTCGACGGCGTCGACGTCGACAACGTCGCGCAGCGCCGGCACCCCCAGCATGCTGGCGGCGCGCTCGCACTCGGCGCGCCGTTCGTTGTATTTGCTCGCCTCGAGCGTGCGCGCCACGCCCGAATCGATGACGATGATTTCCGCCGCAGCCGGCAGCGGCAGGATTCTGGTGGCAAGGGTGCGGGCGTCGAGGAACAGCATGTTTTCCGCGTCGGCCAGGCTCGAGGCCATCTGGTCCATCACGCCGCAGTTGACGCCGGCGTACTGGATTTCGGCCTGCTGGGCGAGCAGCGCCAGCGCAACGTCGTCGAGTTCGACCGCCAGCAGGCTGCGCAGCGCGCGCAAGGTCGCCACTTCGAGCGCGGCGCTGCTCGACAGCCCGGTTCCGAGCGGCACGTTCGAGTCGACATGCACGCGCAATCCCGGCACCGCCACGCCACGCTCGCCGAGCAGGCGGATGCAGCCGAAGATGTAGCGCGCAAACCCGGTCGGCGCGTCCTCGCCGGGATTGTTGCTGTCGCCACCGCCGCCACCGAAGCGCGCCTCGCTGCCGAGGGTGGCCGAATAGAAGCGAAAACCCGGCTCATCGCCGATCGCCATGCTGACGGTGGTGCGTTGCGGCGTGGCGATCGGCAGCATGAAGCCGTCGTTGTAATCGGTGTGCTCGCCGAGCAGGTTGACCCTGCCGGGGGCGCTTGCCTGCGTATAGGAGCGGCCGGCGAAAAACTCGGCGGCGCTGATCGGTGCCTGGGTGTAGGTTTGTGTCATGTCATCAGCTCCGGCGCCACGACCACTGCCTGCAGCTCGGCCGCTTTGTCTTCAGGCAGCGCATCCATGGCAAACATGCCGGCCCCGAGTTCGGTGCCGGCCAAATATTTGAGCCGCTCGCGCGTGCGATACGGCGGGCTGAACTGCGCGTGCAACTGGGTCTCGGGATGGGCCTCGCCATCGGTGGGCGCCTGGTACCAGCTCAACAGATAAGGAAACGGCCGCTGCCACAGGCCTTCGTATTTCAGCAGCACCGTCTTGAGCGCGCGCGCCAGGTCGGCCCGTTGTTCAACCGACAGCGAAGCGAAATCGGGCACATGCGCGATCGGCATGACCCATGACTCGTAGGGATAGCGCGCACAGGCCGGCACGAAGGCGACTGCATGCTCGCCCTGGTAGAGCAGCCGCACCGGATTGGCCAGCTCGGCCTGCACCATGTCGACCAGCAAGGCACGAGCGTGCCGGGCATAGTAAAGGCATTCGCTGGCCAGCATGGCGGCCGGCACCGGCGGCACGAACGGATAGGCGTAGATCTGGCCGTGCGGATGGTGCAGCGTGACGCCGACCTCGACGCCGCGGTTCTCGAACGGCAACACATACTGGATGGCGCCGCGGCGACCGGCGCGCACCGTCCGGTCGCCCCATACTTCAAGCAGCAGTTCGATGCGGGCCAGCGACAGGCGGGCCAGCGCGTCGGCCGGATTCTGGGTAAACACGACGACCTCGCAGTGGCCGGCGGCCGGCGCAGTCGGCACGCTCAAGGCGGGGGGATCGCAGGCGTCCAGGCTCATCGAAGGAAAGCGGTTGTCGAACACGGCAATCTCGTAATTGCCCATCGGCAATTCGGTCGGCGCGGCGGGGTCAAGGGTCACCGCCAGCGGGTTGTACTCCGGTGGCGGCTGGAAAGTGCGGTTCTGCCGAAAGGCCGCGTAGGCGACCCATTCGCCGCGCAGCGGATGCCAGCGAAAATGCGGATTGGCCGCCAGTGGGTCGGCAAACGGACTCGGTGCAGACGCCGACGTAATGGGCGTGCGGCTGTACAGCGTCAGCGCCCGGCCGTCCGGTTTGATCATTTCAAGAAGATGCATGACGTGGCTCATCGGTATGAAAATAATGTAACAATCGTAACATGATGTTCTTTTTAAGGTTTCAATTATGCATCACAATGTTGCGTTTATGAATTTTTGTTAAATCTTATTATGCAGACTCTGCGCTATGAAAGCGGGCCTGTCCGACCGCTCCGATAATGCAAATCTCTACTCCAGGAAACACTTTGTAGTCATATGCTTACACCATATTCCGACAAAATCCTACCCGCCGTTTCCCTGTCGTGAGCGCGTGCGGCGCCAATGCATTGGTTAAAATTCATGAACGCATGCGCCGGCGGTGATGCCGGCGCTTGTTCTTCTGCTTATTCTTTTTTATCTGCCAACGGGACATCATGGAATCAGGCATGGAGCAAACCGGGGGGCGCACGCTGGCCTTGTGGGGTGGTGTCGAATGCACGGTCAACCGGGTCGGCGAGCGCTATTTCAACCAGGTCGAGCGCAACGGCCATGAGCGCCGCCCCGACGACGTCGAGCGCGTCATCGCCCTCGGCGTCAAGGCCATCCGTTATCCCGTGCTGTGGGAGCGCGTCGCGCCCGCGGGCATCGGCACGGCCGACTGGAGCTGGCTTGACCGCCAGTTGCCGGCCTTGCGCGACGCCGGCGTCGACGTCATCGCCGGCCTGGTCCATCATGGCAGCGGCCCGCGCCACACCAGCCTGCTCGAGCCGACCTTTGCCACCGGGCTGGCCGAGTATGCCGGCGCCGTCGCCAAACGCTACCCATGGCTGACGTACTACACGCCCGTCAACGAACCGCTTACCACCGCGCGCTTCAGCGGACTGTACGGCTTGTGGTATCCCCACGGCAGCGACGACGCGCTGTTCATCCGCGCCCTGCTGAACCAGTGCCGCGCCGTGGTGCTGTCGATGCGCGCCATCGGGCGCGTCAATCCCGGCGCGAAACTGGTGCAGACCGACGACCTGGGCAAAACCTACGGCACCGCACCAATGGCGGCGCTGGCGACGTTCTACAACGAACGGCGCTGGCTGGCGTGGGACCTGTTGTGCGGCATGGTCGAGCCGAACCACGCGCTGTGGCGCTACCTGATCCGGTCAGGCGTCGATGCCGATGAGCTGCTCTGGTTTCGCGCCAATCCTTGCCCGCCGGACATCGTCGGCGTCAATTATTACGTCACCAGCGAACGCTGGGTCGACCATCGCCCCGAACGTTTTCCGACCCACCTGGCCAGAGTGGTCGACGGCTGCGCGTGCGTCGATATCGAAACGGCGCGTGTGCTGGCCGCGCCAACCCCTGGCATCGGCCCCCTGCTCGAGGAAGCATGGCAGCGCTACCGGCTGCCGCTGGCGGTCACCGAGGCCCATATCGATGCGCATCGCGAAGACCAGTTGCGCTGGCTGCTGGAAATATGGCGCGCCGGCGAAGCCGTGCGCAGCAAGGGCGTCGACTTGCGCGCCATCACCTCGTGGTCGCTGCTCGGCTCGTTCGACTGGAACAGTCTGGTCACCCGGTCCGAAGGCTATTACGAATCCGGCGCCTTCGACGTGCGATCGACCGTGCCGCGCCCGACTGCGGTCGCCGCCCTGCTGCGCCAGCTTGGCTCAGGCAGCGCGCCGTTTCACCCGGTGCTGCACGGCGACGGCTGGTGGCGCCGTGGCAGCCGACTGCTGGCCGGGGCCGGGATGGACACTGCGGCCGGGATGATTGCCGACCCGGCCGGCCACATTCATGCCAGCGGCGCGCCAATCCTCATTTCCGGCGCCAGCGGAACCCTGGGCCGCGCTTTTGCCCGCATCTGCGCACAGCGCAACCTGGCGCACCGGGTGCTGTCGCGGCGCGACATGGACATCGCCGATCCGTTGTCGGTGGCGGCGGCGATCGCCCGCTACCGCCCGTGGGCGATCGTCAACGCCAGCGGCTACGTGCGGGTGGACGATGCGGAGCATGATGTGGCGCGCTGTTTTCGCGAAAACGCCCGGGGCCCGGCGGTGCTGGCCGCCGCCTGCGCGCGCGAAGGGGTGCATTTGACGACGTTTTCAAGCGACCTGGTGTTCAACGGCCGGCAGCACGCGCCATATGTCGAAACCGATCCCATGGCGCCGATCAACATTTACGGCCACAGCAAGGCCGAAGGCGAATCGACTGCGCTCGAAGCCTGCCCGGCGGCGCTGGTGGTGCGCACCAGTGCGTTTTTCGGCCCCTGGGACGACACCAATTTTGTCGCCCGGGCCCTCGCCACGCTCGCCGCTGGCCAGCCGTTTTACGCCCCCGACGACATCACCGTGTCGCCAACGTACGTGCCAGACCTGGTCAATACCTGCCTGGACCTGATCATCGACGGCGAGCGTGGCGTCTGGCACCTGACCAACGGCGTGCCGCTGACCTGGGTCGAGCTTGCCGCCAGGGCGGCTGTGCAGGCCGGGGTCGACAGCGGCCGGCTCGAGCCGCAGCCGGCGGCCGACTGCCATTACATTGCCGCCCGGCCGCGCTACAGCGCCCTGGTCAGCAAGCGGGCAATCCTGCTGCCAACGCTCGACAGCGCGCTCGACCGTTTTCTGCAAGCGCGCGCAGGCCACCGGCTCAAGTCAGTTTCTTCGTCAGAAAGCGGCCAACCAGCAGCGCACTCACGGCGCTGAGCACCACGGCCGTCGTGCTCGACGAAAACCCGACAAAGGTATTCATCGCCACCTTGCCCGCCTTTGGCGCCAGCAGCTGCACGCGGCGCTTGCTCATCTGGATGCCGAGTTCATTCAGGTGCGTTTTGCCCAGCATGCGCTCCGCTTCGGGCAGCAAGATGGTTTCTTCGTCGGCGATATGGTGCATGACGTCGCGCACCAATTCGCTGACCAGCTGGTCGTGGTGTGGCGTGGCCGGGTCGGCTTTGCGGATCCTGGCGATCAGGTTGCGCATCTCGAGGTGTTCCGGGACGCTTTTCTCGAGGGCTGCGCCGCCCATTCCCATCTGACGCAGTGCCGGATAAAAAGTTTCTTCCTCCAGCGTCGCATGAATTTCCAGTGCGTCGCAAATGGTCTCGGCCAGCGCTTTTTTGACTGCGGTCTTTTTCGTCACCACGTACTGGTGCGACGTCAGCATCACGTGCGAATGGTCGAAGCGGATCATGTCGGTAATCGACGGGCTGATGTTTTTAAGCGAAAACATGACGTCCTCCTTGTTCTTGATTGGCCGGCCATGCCAGGTCCGGCGCCACGCGCACGCCATAGGACGATGGCCCGCGCCGCTGTCAGTACGCGCGACTGGCGCACGTCAAGCGCGGCGCCCGGCAAAATCGGCTGCGGTCAATGCGGGCAACACGCAGGCGGCCTCCTCTTTGAATGACGCCAGCCAGAGCTTGCCGCGGGTGCTGATCGCAGGACAGGCCGCTGCCGCGCCGGCGTCGATGAATCCGCTGACCAGCAGCCACTTGCGCACGTCTTCGTCGAGTTCGACGGTGCTGCCGCACGCGATCGCGTCGAGCGCGGTGAAGCAGGCCTGGCCGAACAAGACGCGCTCGCCGTTCTTGGTGAGGACGGTGATGCCGCACGGGTGACGCGACACCAGGTTGAAGGCAAACAATCGTTGCGGCAAGTCGCCCTCTCGGTAACGCGCAGCGGCATTGGCCATGCCAGGATGAAGCGACTGCAAGGCATGCAGTTCGGCGCTGTTCAATTTCGGCCCCATCGCGTCCTCTCTGTCTTGGCTCAAGGCAAGCCGTTCACTGCGTTTCAACCGATTGCAAGCGATCGCAAACAGCGAGTTGTGCGTGCGAAAAATGCGATGTTGAGCTTCTTTTCAGCTCAATAGTAATGCGCATATCGCGTCGTTTCAAGCTGGACCTTACGAAAAAAAACAGCAGACTTGCCGGCCAGGACAATTGAATCCATGCCGCCATATTTCCCCAGAAATAAGATAGGACTGAGCCTACGTTCGCATGGCCAGAATACTGACTTCGACAGCGCTGGCGCCTCGCTACTATCGGTTGTCATGCTGTTTACCGCAGCGCATGAAGCCGGCGTGATCCGGCACGCCATCCGTCAGCTTCGTGCGCAGCTATCCTACACACGCATCAGCAGGACGCCGACGATGGCCTCGCTGCGCCGGCGCACCATGAGGTGGCGGGGACATGTCGCTCGCGCACCGTCGAAAGGCGGATGTCAATTGGAAGGAAGTTATGTTTGCTCACAACAAACGTCTACAGTATACAGTCCGTGTCGGTGAGTCCAATCCTGGCCTGGCCAACCTGATGCTTGAACAATTCGGCGGGCTCCAGGGGGAACTGGCGGCCGCACGCCGCCATTTTGCGCAAGCAGTCGGCGAGGACGATCCTGGCCGCGAGGACTTGCTGCTTGATGTGGCGACCGAAGAATTGAGCCATCTGAAAGTCATCGGCAACATCGTTGTCATGCTCAACGAGGGTGCCAGGGGCCGGCTTGCCGAAGGCGTCGACGAGGCGAGCGAAATGTACCGTGCGATCACCGGCGCCGGCAACGACAGCCACCTGACGCAGGTGCCGTATGGCGGTAATCCGCCGCTGACCAACTCGGCCGGTGTGCCGTGGACGGCTGCCTATGTCGAAATCGGCGAGCCGACAGCCGATTTGCGCTCGAACATCGCGGCCGAGGCAAGGGCAAAAATTGTCGACGAAAGACTGATCAACCTGACCACCGACCCGGGCGTCAAGCAAGCGCTCGGATTTCTGATGACGCGTGAAATCGCCCACCAGAAGCCGTTCGATAAAGCCCTGTATGCAATTTCGCACAATTTCCCTCCGGGCAAAATGCCGGGGATGCCTGAATTTGTCAACGTCTATTACAACATGTCGCAAGGCGGACCCGAAGTCAACGGCGCCTGGAACAGCGGCCCGGGCTGGCAAGTCGTCAGCGACCCCGAGCAACCGGTTGCCGTCGGCGGCGGTGACGGCCACGCATCGGTGAACGTGACGGCGCAAGAAGACAGCACGCTGGCCCGGACGGCGGCGCGCACGGCATCCGATCCAACCGCCAACCCGGCAACCGGCGCTGAACTGGGAATGGGTTCGAACCCCGAGATGCACTAATGGATTGCCGATGAACATGCGCTCAAGCCACGTTCCCCGCATGCTGGTGGGCGGCGCAATCGTCATCGCCGGCCTGCTGGTGTTCATGGATGAGATCGTAAAGCCTTTGATGCACATGCCGTCGAGCCTGATGGGCGCCCTGCAAGGGGGCGCCCTGGCGGCACTGGCAACCGCGGTCGGCACGACGCCTGTGCTGTTTGCGCAAAAACTGTCGAACAGGGTATGTGAAGCATTTCTGGGCCTCGGCGCCGGCGTCATGCTGGCGGCGACCTCGTTTTCGCTGGTCATTCCCGCGCTCGCGGCAAGCCGGGCGGCGGGCGCGGGCGCATGGGAAGCGTCGGCCATCACCGCCGCCGCCATCCTGATCGGGATGGCCCTGGTGATGGGACTCGACAGCATCGCGGGCGCCGAGATCCATGTCAAGGAAGGCATCGACAGCAACCCGAACAGCAAATCGATCAAGCGGGCATGGCTGTTCGTCGCCGCCATCGCCATCCATAACCTGCCCGAAGGCCTCGCCATCGGCGTCGCCTATGCCGGGGTCGACCCGGCCAAGGCGTATAGCTTGGCGACCGGCATCGCGCTGCAGGATATTCCGGAAGGACTGGTGGTGGCGATGGCGCTGCGCGCCGTCGGTTACGGCCGGGTGTTTTCGGCCTTGCTCGGTGTTGCCTCGGGCATCATCGAGCCGATCGCCGCGGTCGCCGGCGCCGCCCTGATCGAGTTCGCGGCCGGGCTGCTGCCGTGGGGACTGGCCTGCGCCGGCGGCGCGATGTTGTACGTTATCTGCCACCACATCATTCCGGAGTCGCACAAGAATGGCGTCAACAAGTTCGCCTCCAGCGCTCTGGTGACCGGTTTCGTCGTGATGATGATTCTCGATACCGCACTGGCGTAAATCCCGGCCGTTGACACAGCAGACACAGCAGACACAGCAGACGCAGCGGAGCCAGCGCCCGCCAGCGCCTCGATGGCGCGGCAATCCTGTTGACTTGTTGCGCGAATGCCGGAGCGGATACGCCATTCAGCAGAGCGCCATCGCTGTGAATTTTATAGTAACATTTTTTGTCGGGACACCAATGTTTCGAACAATGACATTCGCGCGCACGGCACGTTCGTGGCGCGCATTCACTTTAACGTCAGGACATTTTAATGAAAAAAAATATCGCCGTTGTTGGCGCCGGATTTTCCGGCGCCGTCATTGCACATCAGCTCGCACATGCAGGGTACAACGTCGACGTATTCGAGTCCCGAGCGCATATCGCGGGCAATTGCCACTCCGAGCGCGATGACGAAACCGGCGTCATGCTGCATGTCTACGGGCCCCATATTTTTCACACCGACAATGAGCGGGCATGGAAATTTGTCAACCGGTTCGCCGAATTCAAGCCCTTTGTGAACCGCGTCAAAGCGGTCACGAACGGCAAGGTCTTCACGCTGCCCATCAATTTGCTCACCATCAACCAGTTTTTCAACAAGACGATGCGTCCGGCCGAAGCACAGGCCTACTTGCTGTCGCTGGGCGACAAGTCGATCGACAATCCGACCACCTTCGAAGAGCAGGCCTTGCGCTTCGTCGGACGCGAACTGTACGAGGCGTTCTTCAAAACCTATACGATCAAGCAATGGGGCTTGCCACCAAGCGCGCTGCCCGCAAGCATCCTGAAGCGCCTGCCGGTACGCTTCAATTACGACGACAACTATTTCAATCACAAGTACCAGGGCATGCCGGCCGATGGCTACACCGCGCTGGTCGAAAAAATTCTGGCGGTGCCGGCAATTGCGGTGCACCTGAACACGCCCTTCGACCCGGCATTCAAGAGCGACTACGACCATGTTTTCTACAGCGGTCCGATCGACGCATGGTTCAGCCACGCCGAAGGCCGGCTGCCCTACCGCACGCTCGATTTCGACGTTTTGCGCGAGCGCGGAGATTACCAGGGCAACGCCGTCATCAACTATTGCGACGACAGCCAGCCTTATACCCGGATCACCGAACACAAGCATTTTTCACCGTGGGAAAACCACGACAGGACGATCTGCTACACCGAATACAGCCGCCAATGCGGGGAACGCGACATCCCTTACTACCCGATCAGGCTGGCGCGCGACAAGCAGCAGCTCGAACGCTATGTCAACGTGGCGCGCGAAGAGGCGAACGTGACCTTTGTCGGGCGCCTTGGCACCTACCGTTATCTCGACATGGACGTCACCATCAACGAAGCCTTGATCACGGCGGACAAGTTTCTCGACTGCGCGCGCGAGCGCACCAGCATGCCGGCGTTCGTGATCGAGCCGCTGGGGTAATCCGGCCGGACGCTTTTTTACCGGCCGTCGGTCACAGCGCGTTCATGCGCGCGCCGAGGATGTCGCGCAGGCGCTGCGCAAGCTGGGCTTGCTGATAAGGTTTGCTCAGCAGCTGCACGCTGCCGTCGATGCGTCCGCCGACGGCCAGCGCATCGCGGGTGTAGCCGGACGTAAACAGGACCGCCACTTGCGGCAGCAGGCGCCGGGCATGGGCCGCCAGCTCCGTGCTGCTAACCGGCCCTGGCATCACCACATCGGTAAACAGCAGGTCGATCCGTTCCCCCTGTTCAAGTATCGCTAAAGCGGCTGCGCCGTCGGCGGCGTCGATCACCCGGTAACCGAGCTGGCGCAAGGTGCCGACAGCGGTCTGGCGCACGTCGTCGTCGTCTTCGACCACCAGAATCGTTTCTTCGCCACCGGTGGCGTCGAGGCCCAGCGGGGCCTGGGCAGGCAGCTCGACGGCGTGCGAGCGCGGCAGTAAAATATCGATTGCCGTACCCTCGCCCGGTGTGCTGCGCAGCGCGATGTGCCCGCCACTCTGTTTGACGAAGCCGTACGCCATGCTCAGGCCCAGGCCGGTGCCCTGCCCGACCGGCTTGGTGGTAAAGAACGGCTCGAACGCATGCGCCATCACTTCTTCCGTCATGCCGCAGCCGGTATCGGACAAGCTCAGTTGCACGTATTCCCCGGGCACGATGTCGGCGTCAACGCGCGCATTGTCGGCTGTGACGAGACGATTGCGAAATTCGAGCGAAAACACACCGCCGTCGGCGGCCATCGCATCGCGCGCGTTGATGGCAAGATTCATCACAACGTTTTCGAGTTGGCCGGCGTCGACAAACACGTTCCACAGCGCGTCGTCGTAGCGGTATTGAATGTCGATCGCCTCGCCGAGCGCGCGCTGCAGCAAATCGTCGCGGTCGCGCAAGGTGCGCAAGGGGTTGATCGCGACAGGCTGCAGCGGCTGGCGGCGCGCGAACGCCAGCAACTGCGACGACAACTTCGAGCCGCGTGCGACGGCCGATCCGATGCTGCGCAAGCGCTGCTGCAACATGGCATCGACGGGCGAATAATGCTGCAGCAGCTGGACGTTGCCGCTGATGATCTGGAGCACGTTGTTGAAGTCGTGCGCAATGCCGCCGGTCAGCTTGCCGACCGCTTCCAGTTTTTGCGCGTGCTGCAAGGCTTGCCGCGTGTCCTCGAGCGCTAGGGATCGTTCAGCCGCACTGCGCTCGGACGCCTTGCGATCGGAAATATCGCGGATGAAGCTGCTGACCGCAAACAGCGCCCCTTCCGGAAAGCCGGCCACGGCCAGCTCGACCGGAAAGCGGCGCCCCGACCGATGCATCGCGGTCACCTCGATCACGTTGTGCAAGACCGCCCCAAGGCCGGAGTGGACAAAACGTTGAAACCCAATCGCATGGCGGGCCCGGAACTCGGCCGGGATGATCAGTTCGGCCATCGGGGAACCGATCGCCTCGGCCGTATCCCAGCCGAACATCCGCTCCGCGCTGGCGTTCCAGTGGGTGATATAGCCATCTGATCCGACGGCAACGAAGGCGTCATGCGAATGCTGCAGAATGACATCGAAACGATGCTGTTCGTGCGCCAACTGGGCGTTGACGACGCGCATCGCGTTTTCGTTTTCCTTGACGCGGGTAATGTCGGCATGGGTGCCGATCGTGCGCAAAGGATGCCCGCTTGCATCGCGGGTAACCGCCATGCCGCGGCCGAGGATCCAGCGGTAGCCGCCATCCTTGCTGCGCATCCGGTATTCGCTGACGTAGGATTGGGTCGTGCTTTCGAGATAGGCGTCAAGCGTTGCCATCACGCGTGCCACGTCGTCCGGATGAATCAAGTCGCGCCACGTTTGCTCCGTGTTGCTCAGTTCAAGCTCGGTGTAGCCAAGCATCGCCTTCCACTGCCGTGAGTAGAGGATGTTGCCACTGCCACGATCCCAGTCCCACACCCCGTCGCCGGCGCCCTCCAGCGCATATTTCCAGCGATATTCAATATCGCTCAGTTGCCGCGTCATCCGCGTGGCCAGGCCGATCGCGCGCCGCTGCCCGGTTCCAAGCGCCCACACCAGGAAGGCCAGCAAGCCGCTGGCGACGGTTCCGCCGGCGGCAATCCAGCGCGGCCGGTTGTCGTCAAGCCGGGTTTCCCACCGGGCCGTCGAGCCGATGTCGAGCATCCACGGCGCGCCGGCAATGACCACGTTGCGAATGGTGCGGTACTTTGGAACAAAACCCGGCGGCTGGGCTTCTGCGCTCCCGGAGCGGTACAGTTGGGCGACGTCCGAGCGCTGGCCGCCATCGTAGATCGACAAGCTCACCTCGGCGGCACGTTCGCCGCCCAGACCGGTCATCAGATCGTCCATCCGAAACGGCGCGCCGACCCATCCCACCAGGTGTTGGCGACGCTCTTGCACGGTCGCGGCCGGCATCCCGCGGCGATAGATCGGCAGGTACATCACGAAGCCGGACTGCACGTTGCGGCCGTTTTCCTGCACCAGGTGCAGCTTGCCCGACGCCGCCGCCTGGCCGCTGTCCCTGGCCCGCTCCATTGCGGCGCGCCGGGTCGGATCGGTGAGCATGTCGTAGCCAAGCGCGCGCAGATTCAGGCCGGTGAACGGCTCGATGTGGGTGATCGATGAATACATCGGGCGTTCGCCGGCGGGACGAATATCGTAGCCGGGAGCGCCGTCGGCGCGGATCGCACCCAGATGGGCAGCGCGGCTCGCAGGCTGGATCAGTTTGACCAGCGCCAGGCCCTGGATGCCGGGAAAATGCACTTCCAGCCGGATCGATTCGACAAACAGACGAAAGTCCGCGCGCTTGACGTCCATCGATCCCAGCATGAAAGCTTGCGTATCGCGCTCGACCTGCTCGTAGGTGCTCATGCGCTGTTCGAGACGGCGCACGGTCTGGCGCGTCTCGAATTCGAACTCCGCTTGCCGGCTGTGCTCGATCTGCTGCTCGACAACTTGCGATGCGCCGAAAGTGGCCGCCAGCGACAGCAGGAAAACACCCACTGCAAGCATTTCCGGCATACGAAACCGCGACCACTTCCATCGCCGCGTGGGTGCATTCGTAGCGGAGAAATCGGCCGGTTCAGGCAGGCCGTCAGCGTTTGTCATGGGTGCTTTGCAGAAGTCGTTGCGCTATAAAAGTCGTTGCGCTATATAAGTTGGTTTGGCCGCGTTTGTCAATGCCATTGCGCTGACGCTGACCTGACGCCAACTTGTCGCTAACAGCCGTTGCAGGACAAAGGCCGCCTGATGGCGGCCAGAGCGCAGACGGCGAACAGGCGTGTGCGGCGCCAGCCGACCGGTGCCGGCACGGACAATCCTGATGATGCACATCATCGACGCCGATGCCCGCCACGTTCACTCGTCAGCGCGATAGCGCAAGCCGATCTGCGCGCGGATGGTGTCGAGGTTGCGCATCAGCGCCAGCGTCTCGTCGAGCGGCATGCCCGCGCTTTCAAGCAGGCCTTCGCGCACGCAACGCGAAGCTTCGATCGCCTCGTGCACGTAGCCGTTGCCAAGAAACGGCGTCGGCACCACCCGCGCGGAGCCGTCGAGCAGTGTCACCGTCAGCGACGGCGCGTGGTGGAACATGGTGTCCATGCGCACCCGTCCAAGCGCGCCCGAGACGGTCAGTTCGCCCGCCGTTTTTGCCACCAGCGAGCACGAACAGATCGACATGCCGCCACCATCGTGCAGCAGGTTGAAGCCGGTCTGCGCGTCGACACCGGTCTCGCTCATCTCGGCGACTGCCTGCACCCTGGTCACCGGCCCCATGATGGCGGTGGCGATCGACAAGGGGTAAATGCCCAGGTCCAGCAGCGCGCCGCCGCCCAGCTCGCGGTTGTTGACCCGGTGCGCGGGGTCAAGCGTCGCGCAAAAGCCGAAGTCGGCATGCAACTGGCGCGGCGTGCCGATTTCGCCCGAAGCGACGATGCGCCGCAGTGCCGCCAGCGCCGGCATGTAGCGCGTCCACATCGCCTCCATCAGAAACAGGTTTTTTTCACGGGCCAGCGCGACTACGTTCTCGGCCTCGCGCAGGTTCATGGTGAACGGCTTTTCGCACAACACTGCCTTGCCGCCATGCAGGGCCATGGTGGCGTTGGCGGCATGCATCGGATGCGGCGTGCCGATGTAGATGATGTCCACTGCCGGCGCGTCGCACAACGCCTGGTAGGAGCCATACGCCACCGGTGCGCCGAACTGGCGGGCGAACTGCGCGGCGCTGTCGGCGCTGCGTGAGCCGACCGCCGCCAGCGTAGCGCCCGGCGTTTCCATCAGTGCCGTTGCAAATGCATGAGCGATACGGCCGGTGCCAAGGATACCCCAACGAATTGGTTCGATGATCGTGCTTGCGGTCATGGCGCCGCTTTCGCTTTGGTGGATGATGCCGCAGTCAAACGCATGGGGGTTTCCTTTCGATGGGCGAGCAAGGCTGCGCTGTTGCGCACTTCCCTTGCATCTTTATTGCCAGGCTGATCATTATGCACCTTTATGATCGCGCTTCTTGAAATTGATCACATTGGGCGAGCGGGGACGGGGACCGCCTGGCTTGTCAAGTGTTTCAACCAATGCCAGCAGTTGCGGATCGACGATGAAGCTCGCCGATGACGCCACCCCGAGCACCAGCGACGGGGCGCCCGGACGGGCGACGGCATATCCCTGCACATAATCGACGCCGATATCGGCCAGGGTCTGCACGGTTGCGCAGTCTTCCGCCCACTCGGCGATGGTCTTCATGCCAAGGTTCAGGGCAAGACTGACGATGGCTTCCACGATGGCGATGTTGGCCGGATGGGCGTTGAGGTTGACGATGAAGTTCCCATCGATTTTCAATACGTCGGCCGGCAACTCCGCAAGATACGAGAACGAGGTGTAGCCTGCGCCGAAATCGTCCAGTGCGACCTTGATGCCATACCCACGCACCCGGTCGATAAAGCGGCGCGTGTTTTCAAGGTCCTGCAAGGCGACGCTTTCGGTGATCTCCAGGCACAGGCGACTGGCCACATGCTGATTTTGTTCGAGTATTGCGAACGCATCCTCGGCGAATCGCTCATCGTTGAGCGAGGCGCCGCTCAAGTTCATGCAGACGAACTGGGTTTGCCCCAACTGGGCGTAGTTGGCGGTCATCCAGGCCAGCGTTGTCTTCATTACCCAACGGTCGATCACGCCGATCTGTCCGCTGCTTTCAGCGGCGCCGATGATGGGTCCAGCAGGTATCACCGTGCCATCGCGGTCGCGCATGCGCAGCAGCACCTCGAAATTGAGCGACGCCGACGGCGTCTTGAGGGACATGATCGGCTGCATTTCAACAAACAGGCAGTCCAGGGCGCTGCCGCTTGCCAGCCGTTCGACCAGGTCCAGTTCGGCTTCGCGCTTCATGAAGGCGTTGGCGTTTTTCTCGTACACCACCAGGCCGCCGTTGAGGCCGGCTTTGGCTTCGCGGCAAGCCCGGTCGGCGCTCGACAAAGCGTCCTTGAGCAACAATTGCCCAGCCACTTCGATCAGACCGACGGAGACGCGCACGTGAAAGGCCTTGTCGCCGATGCGGTAAGCCGCTTCGCTGATGCTGCTGACAATGCCGCGGCAGTCATGGGCCGCCCGCGCCATGGTGGTATCGGGCATGACGATGACAAATTCGTCGCCGCCGACCCGGCCGATGCAGTGCCGGTCGGTGAGCATGTCGGACATCCGCGCGCACACCTGCTTCAGCACCTCGTCGCCCACGGCGTGGCCATACAGGTCGTTGATGAGTTTAAAGCGGTCGAGGTCGAGATACGCCAGCGCCAGCGGCTTGCCCTCGGATAGTTCGAGCAGCGCGTGATGGTAGATTTTTTCAATGCCGCGCCGGTTGCACACCTTGGTCAGCGGATCGTTATGGGCCATGAAACGCAGGTCCTCGATGGCCTTCGACCTTTCGGTGATGTCCTGGAGTGAGCCTTCGATCTTGCCGCGCGCAAGCGTGGCCCTGATCAAAAAGCGCTTGCCGCCATCGATGCCAAGCGTCTTGTAACCGTTGATTTCAAGTTCACCATCAGACTGCGTCCGCACCAGGGCGAGCAACTGGTGCCAGGCCTGCTCGTTGAAATACGCGCCCCACGAGCTGGGCGGCGCCTGCTCGCGCCCTACCATCATAGCAAGCAGGGCAGGATTTTTGCTCAGGAAATTGCCATGCAAATCGAGTGTGAACAGACCGATGGGCATGGCTTCGTAAGTGTGTTCCAGTTCAGCCTGGGCGTCGACCTTTTGCTTGTGCTCCTGCCGCATTTGCTCGGCAATAGCGAGGGCCGCCAGCAAACTCGACGACAGTGCCGCGGTGACGCTGTTGATCGAGCCAATCAGGCCCGTGAAGCCGAACGCTGCGGCAATCACTTCGGACATGCTGGCAAACAGGGTGATGCAGATCGACGCGCCGTACCAGATCGCGACCGGCGAACGGGTCAACAGCAGGATACGGACGAGGAAAAACAGCAGTACGCCGATGTTCAGGCCGGCGGCAACCCAGATGACGGGCAAGAACATCTTGTACGGAATGACGAGCGACAACGCCAACAGCGGCACACAAGTCCACTGGGCAAGTCTGAGCAAGCCGGAATACCCGACTTTCGCAAGTTCTTCCTTGAACAAGGTGCGAAACAAGGTAATCGTCAATACATAATAAATGGCGAGCGTCAGCGAGCGGCCATGCGCGATCCACGCGTGCGGCACCGTCATCCCCAGCCACTGGACGTCCCAGCCAACCGACAGTGCGGCCACCCGGAGATTGACGACCAGCCAGGCGGCAAACATGACATACATGCTGTTACGGTTGATCACTGCCGTCACGAGCATGAAGATCGCCAGCACGAGCAGCCCGCCGTCCAGCAACCCGGCGTTGCGGTGATACTCCTGTGCTGCGATCCGCAGTTCTGCGGCCGGCCATGCAAACGCCGTCAGGCGAGCCGGTCCGACAAAACTGGCGCGGCACAGCACCTGGCGCGGGGAAGCGAGCGCGCCGAGCGTCAGCGCAAACCCCGACTTCATGACGCCGATGCTGCCGCTGGCACGCTGGCGGTCGGCATCGCCGAGCAACGCCAGGGTGTCGGCATCCCAGCAAGCGGTATCGATCGCGTGCCGGGACGGAAACTCGGCCATGACCGGCGCGTTACCGTCACCCGGTGTGGCGAGAACGCCGAATTGGAACCAGACCGGCTGTTCGGAACGATCCGTATCGAATTGCCGTACGGTTGGCCGGCCAGCAAGCAGGCGCCGCGCCTGGGCCGGCGCCAGTGCCTGGCCCGACTCTTCGACGATGCGCAAGGCAAGGGGTTTGGCGGGGGAATAGGGAAAGAAATTTTGCCATGTTAGCAACGCAATCACGGTTGCCAACGCGAGCAGGCCAGGCGCGGCGTAAGCTGCAAGCACGTACAACACCCGGTCGAGATACGGGCCTAGATTCTTTGACATGCTATCCTCACGGAAACTGTCCTCGCCACCAGTGGACTGCATCCGAAACTGCGCTCAGCCAGCACCGCAAGGTCTTGCCCCAAGCGCTCGCTGCGTCCCATCCTGTCACGGGCACATCTTTGGCGGCGTGGCGGGATGTCGTTGATCGCACAGGCGAATATTACTCTGGTTTTCTCAATTTCATGGGGAGAAACTTACCGCCGCCCGATGTGCAGGCGTGATTTTGCAGCCCGGCAAGTGTTGACGTGCAGGCTGCAACGGACTCCTCGCAGCCGTGGTGCTTCAGGCGTGAGCGCAACGCGCCATTGGCGCACGTTGGCCGCGAACGTGCATTGTTTGGAATAGCGCAGTTGCGCGCCGGGTCGAGATACCGCTCATCCGCAAATCAATATCCGGATGGACCGTATTGAAAATGAACCCGTACATCGGATGGCTGGCTTCTGCCCAACGCGCTTGCGCTGTTGCGATCTCGAATTGCATCACGCGGTGCGGTATGTTGTCAACATGATGCACCGGAATGTAGCCCATTCCCGCATAGACATCGTCAAACAACAGCCGGTCGTACTGGCGGTCGACTGGCGCGCGCGCCGTGATCACCATCCAATCGATGTCATTGAGCTGGCAATACTGAAAATACGCCTTGAACAGCATCGACTTGACCAGCCGCCCCACTTTTTCTTTTGTCACCCCAAGACGCGCCGCTTCCGCCAGGCGCCGCGTGGCGAGCCATTGCGGCAGCGCCAGCGACGCTTCCAGTTCGAGCGGCTTGGCGCAATTGGTCTGAATACGCATGGTGCCAAGGGGCGAACCGTCTACCTTCGAGGAAGCCAGCAGAACAACGGCGCCGTCGCCGAAGTCCTGCGATTCGGCTACCTGCAACGTTTCAGCAAAACCTGGCACATGACGCGCATATGCCTCATGGCGCACGGCGACGGCCTGCTCCAGCTGGCTCGCATTGCGGACAATACGGATCGTGAAGGGCAAACGCTCAACCGTCGTTTCGGCTGGCACGAGCGCCAACTCAGGCGTCGTCGTGTTCGCCGTATGGACGGGGCGGACAGTTGCCGAGAGATTGTGCTGGTTCATGGGCTTATTCCTCAAAAATATCTGGTGATTTGCATCCTGCATCCGCACACCTACTAGAATGTAGATTAGCGGAAACTGCTTTGAAGCAATATACCGACGACTTGTTTGATCCATGTCCAAGAGCAGAGGCGATAAATGCCTCCAATCTTTCAGAAGCCAAAGAGGCAACATGAGGTGGAAATTGACGAAAGATTGTCACGTTTGTCGGATACGGCCGCGTCAGCACAAGGGCCTGAAGGCGCGGCATCAGTGGCGGGAGCAGGGGAAAAAGGCCCAATATGGTTTTGAATGAAACTTGACTTCGGCTACCATGTGCACGATGTGCCCGTCCACGGCAATGCCCATTGTGGCATTTCGAGAAAGCCGCAATGCGTGCTGGCGTTGAAGCGTGGGCGGCGCTCGCTGCCCGCCTGACGCGTTTCTGGCGAAATCGTTCTGAATTATCACCGCACGTTTCTGCCGCAACCGCACAGCAATTCATTCAATACCAACTGGAGTTCTACCATGACAAAAGAAGTTGTCGTTCTTAGTGCAGTGCGTTCCGCCATTGGCGGTTTTGGCGGTTCGCTGTCCACGATGGAGCCGGCCGAACTGGCCGGCATCGTGATGAAGGAAGCCATCGCCCGCTCCGGCGTCGAGGCGGCGCTGATCGGCAACGCCGTCGTCGGCAACTGCATTCCGACCGATTCGCGCTACGCCTACGTCCCGCGGGTGGCGTCAATCCAGGCCGGACTGCCAATGGACTCCATTGCCATGCAAGTCAACCGCTTGTGTTCGTCGGGATTGCAGGGGATCGTCACGGCGGCGCAAAACATCATGCTGGGCGACTTCGACTACGGCATCGGCGGCGGCGTCGAAGTCATGTCGCGCGGCGGCTACATGATGCCGGCCTTGCGCAGCGGCGCGCGCATGGGCGATACCCAGGCAATCGACATGATGGTCGCCGTGCTGACCGACCCGTTCGGCATTGGCCACATGGGCATCACCGCGGAGAACCTGGCCGCCAAGTGGAACATCTCGCGCGAGCAGCAGGATGCGTTTGCGGTCGAATCGCAACGGCGCGCCGCCGTCGCCATCGCCGAGGGTCGCTTCAAGTCGCAGATCGTGCCAATCGTGCAGCAGACCCGCAAGGGCGAGGTGGTGTTCGACACCGACGAACATGGCAAGGCCAGCACGACGATGGAGTCATTGGCCAAAATGAAACCGGCGTTCAAGAAAGATGGCACCGTCACCGCCGGCAATGCGTCGGGCATCAACGACGGCGCCGCCTTCTTCGTGCTGGCCTCGGCCGATGTCGCCGCCAAGGCCGGCCGCACGCCGATGGCGCGCATCGTTTCCTACGCCGTCGCCGGGGTGCCGAACGAGATCATGGGCGAAGGCCCGATCCCGGCGTCGAAACTGGCGCTGAAAAAAGCCGGGCTCACGATGGCAAAAATGGACGTGATCGAATCGAACGAAGCGTTCGCCGCCCAGGCCATCGCGGTCAACCGCGCGCTGGAACTGGACCCGGCCAAGACCAACCCGAACGGCGGCGCGATCGCGCTCGGTCATCCGGTCGGCTGTTCGGGCGCAGCCATTGCAACCAAGGCGATCCATGAACTGCACCGCACCGGCGGGCGTTATGCGCTCGTCACGATGTGCATCGGCGGCGGCCAGGGCATCGCGGTCGTCTTCGAACGCCTTTGATCAAGGCGCGGCGCCGGCCGCAGCCGGCGCCGTGATTGAAAATCCTTGTGCCGGTAATTCGATTTTCACCCCGGGCCACCAGCAACATCGTTGACGCAACGCCCACTCATGCAAGTGGGCGTTGCCGTTTTCAGGATCCCGCGGACCTTACGGGCGCGCCCCCTGGTACATCCACCCGCTGTCGTTCCGACCGAACTTGAACTTCTTGCTTATCTCGATGACCTCGGCGCCGGCCAGCAGCGTCGGGCCGTAGCAGTGCGCCGCCTCGACGCTGGTCGGACGGCAGGAATGCAACGCCGGGTCGAACGCCATGCCGGTGCCGACGCAGACGCAGACGCCTTCGATCTGGCCACGGGCCGTCACTTTGCTGGCCACCGCGTTCCACGCCAGGCTGGCCATCGGGCCGTACATCCGGGCGTCGACATAACCGCGGTTGACGGCGCGCGCGATCACGCAGATATAGACCGCGGTGGCCGAGGTTTCCTGGTACGTGTCCGGACTGTCGATCAACTGGTGCCAGAAACCGTCGCGGGTCTGGTACGACGCCAGGCCCTTGGATGGCTCGACGCCGATCCTGCAACCGGGCGGCGTCCTGCGCATGCGTGTTGAACCGCTGTCCGCGCAGCAGTCCCGATCTGCCGCGACAGCGGCCGCAAGCCGGTGTAATATCAACACACCATTCATGCCCAAGCAAATTAAAACACGGCGGCTTTGAATTGAAGGATGATGGCGGTTTTTTTATTATTAAAATACTCAATGTTTCTGGTACACGACATCTGGTATGGCGCCAAGCTCAGACCGTTATCGACGCCGGTGCGCTACGCTCTCGCCGTGGCACTGTTCGGCCTCGGCCTGGGTGGACGTTTCGCCCTGATCGGGCTGCTGCCGCCCACCGGCTTCCCGTTTCTGACCTTTTTTCCGGCCGTGATGATCACCGCGTTCGTGGCCGGACTGTGGCCCGGCGTGTTGGTGGCGCTGCTGAGTATCTGGGCGGCCTGGTTTTACTTCATCGTACCGTCCGGGGAAGTCGGGATGAGCAGCGGCGACCTGATTGCACTGGCGTTCTTTTCGCTGATCCTGCTGATCGACTGCGTGTTGATCCACCTCATGACGGCGGCCGTGGCGCGCGCCCGCTGCACCGGTGAAGAGCTGGTGCGCAATGAAGCCCGACTCCAGGCGCTGGCCGACAAGCTCCAGCAGGCGGACCTGCGCAAGGATGAATTTCTGGCCATGCTGGCGCACGAACTGCGCAACCCGCTCGCGCCGATCGCGACGGCGGCCGATCTGCTCGGCATGGGCATCCTGGGCAACGACGATGTGCGCAAGACAAGCCAGATCATCGCGCGCCAGGTCAGGCACCTGACCGGGATGATCGACGACCTGCTCGACGTCTCGCGGGTCACACGCGGGCTGGTGCGGCTCGAACAGCAGCGGCTTGACGCCGCGCGGGTGGTGACCGAAGCGGTCGAACAGATTCGCCCCTTGCTGGATCGGCGACGGCAGCATTTTTCATTGCGCAACGATGCCGGCGAGGTCTTCGTGCTGGGCGACCAGAAGCGGCTGGTGCAGGTAGTGGCCAATCTGCTCAACAACGCGGCCAAGTTCACGCCCGACGGCGGCAGCATCGAGCTGGCGCTCGCACTGGCGGACGGCCAGCTCCGGCTGACGCTGACCGATGACGGCGCCGGCATGGCGCCCGACTTCGTGGACCAGGCATTCGAACTGTTCGCCCAAGGCGAACGCGCCTCCGACCGCTCGCAGGGCGGGCTGGGGATCGGCCTGGCGCTGGTGCGCAGCCTGGTCGGACTGCATGGCGGGCGGGTGTCGGCCGCCAGCGAAGGACTCGGCAAGGGCAGCCGTTTCACCGTGTGCTTGCCCTACCTGACGGAGGTGGCGCCGACGCCGGCCGCGCAGCGCGCGCCGGGCGCCGCGCCGGGTGCCACGCCCGGCCTGAAGGTTTTGATCGTCGATGACAATGTCGATGCAGCCGACATGCTTGGCATGTTCGTCGAATCGCTGGGCCACCAGGTCGTCATCGAGACCAGTTCCAAGCGCGCTCTGGAGACCGCGGCACGGCTGCTGCCGCAGGTCTGCCTGCTCGATATCGGCTTGCCCGAAATGGACGGCAACCAGCTGGCACGGCACTTGCGCACAAGGCTGGAAAACGCCGCCACGGTGCTCGTTGCAATCAGCGGCTACGGGCAGGAGCAGGACCGGATCACTACCATGCAGGCTGGTTTCGATCATTACTTTGTCAAACCGGTCGATACCGTCCGACTCAAGAATTTGTTGAGCGCGATTGACAGCGCGGCAGCGGCGCTGACTACTGGCTGACGCCGCAAGTGCTGCGCCGGGGGCGATGAATCCGAGCCAAAGCACAAGGCTGGACGCCGCGCGCCGGCGCGCTTCATGAAGGCGCCATTGAAGGTAAGCGATCCACGAACCCCAGCCTGTTCAGCCAGGCACATCGCTGGTTAAATCCGGAGCATGCATATCCTTCACATTCCACGGCAGCAGCGCCTCGACGTCATCGACGGTCTTCGCGGCAGGCAAGTCACGCAGCACGCGCCGCAGCCACGTGTAAGGTTCAACG